>PPYE01680360.1_pt1 | contig 32611 bp, 25 predicted proteins | sample 1559881 | NCBI WGS metagenome assembly PPYE01 (sample SAMN08240022, study PRJNA423297) | Human gut metagenome, whole genome shotgun sequencing project.
AGATCTAAATAATCCCATTATTCCGGGGCTATTTGATTAATTGTTTAACTCGTCTCATTTTAACGGGACACTAATGATTAATTCTGTTAAATTAAGCAAGAGAGGCTGTCAGGGATTACACCCGCGACAGCCTCTTCTGTTTATTTGTTACGCCAGCACGGCAGCCATGTGCCGCAGCCTGACAACAAGACGTATGCCTACATGATATCGTCCTTGAACGTTATCTGCGGGCTGTTCATCATGTAGCAGTCGTCGCTGCCGCCCTCAATACGCCTAATCTGAGTGACCGTCCACGACTTTCTGCCCTTGTTCCATACCAGCAGTGCAGAGTATTTGTTATCGGTTCTGCCGCACTGATACTTTATCCTTACGCTGCCGTTTGTCTGTATCTGTGCGTCATAGATGAAGTCGTTGTCGATGTAGCTGCCCATGTTGTACGACAAGGTTATGCAGCCGTAGCCCGGCTTCACGTTGCCATAGCCGTCGTCGTATGACTGCTTGAAGTAGAAGTTCAGGGGCACGGGCCTCACCTCGTTGCCCGTAGAGAACATGCCGTAATAGCGTGTGTCTATGGGATTCAGCTTATAGATGGCGGTGTTGGTCATCAGTTTGTATGACTGCGAACGCACCTCAACGCTTCCACAGAGATGGTAAGTGGAGGCACGGCCTGTTGGGCCGAGATGTATTTCAGAGTAGTGAATCTGCCTGACATCGGTGTCGAGCGGTATGCTGTAAAGGCCGACGCAGGTGTCAGAGTGCTTCACCACGGCGACGATTCCCTCGCTGATGTATCCCGGTCCTTCCATGGTTATAAATCCGTGATATGCGGCATTGGAATATCTGTATGACTTAATAATCGAGTTGAGCTTTATCATCAGTCCGCCGTCGCCTATCCATCTGCCTGTCAGCGTGCCGCTGCTTGCCTTCGGCAGCATTATGTTTCCGTCGGCGTCGGTAGCGGGCTTGTAGGCAGGCGTGCCGCCTCCTTGCTGCGGCTTGTCGCTTCCGGCTGCCAGATATGTCCTGGCTGCGGTCTGCCCGGGCTGCCTTACGAACACCAGCTTGTCGGGACCTATGCTCTTGTCGAAGGTGCCAAGGCCTGTGAACCACAGCGTGCCGTCGGCTGCAATGGTCATCGTGCAGGTGCCGGTCTTGCCCATGTCGCTTGCCCACTTAAGCCTGTAGCCGCCCTGCACGGGCTCGGGGTCGGTCAGCATCAGGGTTTCGGTGTTGCTGATAAGTATCTTGCTGCGATACTTGATGAAGCCCGTGGCTTTCTTTCCTGCAAAATAACGTGAGGGCTTCTTCATGAAGTCTGAAGGCAAAAGACTGAAGTTGTGAGTGGCGCCCTTGACGAATGTCTGCGAAAAATCGGGCACGGCGGGCTCCTTTATGTTTATCTCCATGTAGCCTTGGCGGGTTAGCCCGTCCACCTTGTCGGCTGCCTCATACACTCCGCAGGGCTCCTGCACCTGCGCTCCTGCCGCAAGCACACACGCCACCTGCAGCATAACGTTGATCAACGTTGTCCTGATTGTCATTCTCATTTCTCCAATTAGTTTTATATCTGAATATTAGCGATTGCTCCGTATGCATTGTTTTCAGCCGAAATATGCCTTCAGCTGCGCTGCCAGCGACGACAGTTCTTCGGGGTTGCCGTTGCCGTAGCGCTGCCACACGCGGCGGCACTCGTCGGTGAGCGGCGACGGCTGGGCCTTGCTGCGGTTGAGATAAGGGTCGAAGGTCTGAAACGTCTCCATCACCTCCACCACCACGTCGGCCTTTATGCCCATGAGCTTCGACAGCTCGGCTATCTCGGGCGTGTTGCGCACCATCGTGGCAGGCGTCAGGCGGAAGTACTGGTCGAGTATTATTATAAGCATCATCGGCATGAGCTGGCCGCATGAGGGCATGGGCCTGAAGTCGCGCTCGAACGACTCGTGCATGACCACTCCGTCGTAGAACAGGGCTGCGTTGCTGAATCCTGCCATGCTCCTCAGCACTTTCACGTCGCGCGACAGGCGCCTGGGGTTATCGCCGTATGTGGCCCAGAGCCGCCCGAGCCGGGGCGTGGCGGCACGGCGCAGACTGAACATCTGCTCGTAAAGATAGTGTGGAGGTATGTGCAGCTCGAGGCTCAGCTCTACCATTCCGCGCGAGTAGAGGGGCTTTATGCCTGCCGGCTTGCGCTGATAGAGCTGCATGAGCAGCAGCCAGTATTCATCAGACCATAGTGGATGACTCATAAGTTATGCTTGTTATGTGTGTAAGGTATGTTTCTGCAAATATATGATTTTTTTCTGAAAACCGGCAATGTCGGGCCGTTTATTTTGCGCCGCGGCAGGGCAAGGGCTGCGCCGTGGCATGGGCATGGCATGGTTTTTGAGGCAGTTTCTGATGCCGTGCCGCCGCTGCTTACGGTGCCTGTGCAGCCAAGACGGAAGACGGCTTGTAACATACTGGCTGACAGGGCGTTGCGCCCAGCCATGCAAAAGGTGGCTTTTCGGGCTGCAAAAGGGCATGTTTCAGGCGGCGAAAGGTGGCCTTTTGCAAGGCGAAAGGGCATCTTTCATAAAACGGCCGGCGGCAGCACGCACGCCACACGGCCTGCAAGGCCCCGGCGTAAAGATGTGCGCGCGTGTTAAGAATATTAAAAATCTTATCGTATTACAAAAGTTTAGACTAACTTTGCAGCTTAAAATACCTCTTAGAAGATGAGCATTACTAGCATAATTGGCAAGTTGTTTCTGCCGCGGCAGAAGGAGCTTGAGCGGCACATCAACGAGGCCGGGGCACTTCAGAACGAGGTGCTGGCATATCTGACGGGCCGTGCCAAGGACACCGAATACGGCAGAAAGCACATATTCGGCAATATGAAGTCATACGAGGACTTTGCGGCTAACGTGCCGCTGAACACTTATGAGGAACTGAAGAATGACATCGACCGCATGCGCCACGGCGAGAGCGACGTGCTCTGGCCCGGAACGGTAAAGTGGTATGCCAAGTCGTCGGGAACGACCAACGACAAGAGCAAGTTCATACCCGTAAGTCACGACGGTCTGCAGAACCTTCACTATCAGGGCGGCAAGGACGCCGTGGCCCTTTATCTGCGCAACAACCCCAAGAGCCGGCTGTTCGACGGCAAGAGCCTCATACTGGGCGGAAGCCACTCGCCCAACTATAATCTGCGCAACAGCCTTGTGGGCGACCTCAGCGCCATACTGATAGAGAACATCAGCCCGCTGGCAAACCTGGTCAGAGTGCCGTGCAAGCAGACGGCGCTGCTGTCTGACTTTGAGGTGAAGCGCGACCGCATAGCCCGCGAGACGATGAACAAGAACGTGACCAACCTGAGCGGCGTGCCCTCGTGGATGCTCTCCGTGCTGACACGCGTGATGGAGCTTACGGGCAAGACTCACCTCGAGGAGGTGTGGCCCAACCTTGAAGTGTTCTTCCACGGAGGCGTGGCCTTCACGCCCTACCGCAAGCAGTATGAGCAGCTCATCACCTCGCCCGGCATGCACTACATGGAGACCTACAACGCCAGCGAGGGCTTCTTCGGCCTGCAGAGCGACCCCTCAGACCCGTCGATGCTGCTGATGCTCGACTACGGAGTGTTCTACGAGTTCATCCCGATGGACGAGTTCGGAGCCGAAAATCCCACCGTAGTGCCCATAACGGGCGTCAAGACAGGCGTGAACTATGCCATGGTCATATCAACGTCGTGCGGACTGTGGCGCTACATCATAGGCGACACCGTCAAGTTTACGTCAACCAATCCCTACAAGTTCATAATCACCGGACGCACCAAGAGCTTCATCAACGCCTTCGGCGAGGAGCTAATCGTCGACAACGCCGAGCAGGGCCTTGCCCACGCCTGCCGCGAGACGGGTGCCGAGGTGCTCGAATACACAGCCGCCCCGGTGTTCATGGACGGCAACGCCAAGTGCCGCCACCAGTGGCTCATCGAGTTCTCAAGAGAGCCCGACGACCTCGGCCGCTTTGCATCACTGCTCGACAAGAAGCTGCAGGAGATAAACAGCGACTACGAGGCAAAGCGCTACAAGGACATAACCCTTCAGCACCTCGACATCGTGAAGGCGCGCACGGGCCTGTTCAACGACTGGCTCAAGTCGAAGGGCAAGCTGGGCGGACAGCACAAGGTGCCGCGACTTAGCAACAGCCGCGACATCATAGAACAAATGCTGAGATTTAACACCGAAGACGATGAACACTGACACACAGCGCAACAGCAGACGGCGCAGCACCACAAACGGCAGCGCACACGCCGCCGAGGCACGCCACAGAGCAGCACGCCTGAAGAAAGGCGCACTGGCCCTGCTGACGTTCATGGCCGCCGTGATAATCACGTCGTGCGCCAGGATGGGACAGCCCGACGGCGGATGGTATGACGAGACGCCGCCGAGAATAACCGGCAGCTCGCCCGCCGACAAGAGCATAAACGTCAAGACGCACAAGATAGGCATCAACTTCGACGAATATATCCAGGTGGACAACCCCACCGAGAAGGTCGTCATATCGCCTCCGCAGATCGAGACGCCCGAAATCAAGGCCGCCGGAAAGCGCATCGTGGTGGAGATTAAAGACTCGCTCAAGCCCAACACCACCTACACCGTCGACTTCTCCGACGCCATCAGCGACAACAACGAGAGCAATCCGCTGGGCAACTACACCTACACTTTCTCGACAGGCGACCACATCGACACGCTCGAAGTGGCAGGATACGTGCTCAACGCGCAGAACCTCGAACCCATAAAAGGCATCCTCGTAGGCCTCTACAGCGACCTGAGCGACAGCATATTCACACGCCAGCCCATGCTCAGAGTGTCGAGAACCGACAGCCGCGGCAAGTTTATCATCAAAGGCATTGCCACCGGAAAATACCGCATATACGCGCTCTCTGACGCCGACAACAACTATATCTTCAATCAGAAGAGCGAACAGCTGGCCTTCAATCACGACATAATAGAGCCAACCTTCAAGCCCGACATAAGGCAGGACACCATCTGGCGCGACTCGCTCCGCATCGACTCCATACGCCGGGTGCCCTACACCCACTTCCTGCCCGACGACATCGTGCTGCGAGCCTTCACCGAAGAGCAGACCGACCGATACCTGCTGAAGAGCGAAAGAGCCTATGCCAACCGCTTCACGCTCTACTTCAGCTACGGCAACAGGCAGCTGCCGGAGATTAAAGGACTCAACTTCAACGAGCAGGACGCCTTCATCATTGAGACGACAGAGAAGCAGGACACCATCACCTACTGGCTGAAGGACACCACGCTCGTCAACCAGGACACGCTCAGAATGGAGCTGAAATATCTCGCCACCGACACGCTTGGAGTGCTGCAGATGCAGACCGACACGCTCGACGTGCTGTCGAAGGAGCCTTACGAGAAGCGCATGAAGCAGAAGAAAGAGCAGTTTGAAGAGTGGCAGAAGGCACAGGAGAAAGCCAAGAAGCGCGGCAAGGAATACCAGACGGAGATGCCCGCCGAGGCGCTCGAGCCCAAATACAACGTGCAGTCGGAGCCTGCGCCCGACCAGAACATAACCATCGAGATGCCCACACCGCTGCAGAAGGTGGACACGGCCTGCATACATCTCTACTCGAAGCACGACACGCTGTGGTATAAATCGCCGTTCGTGCTGCGGCAGAAGGCAGGCGCCAACCGCATCTACGAGCTGCTCGGAGAGTGGCGGCCGGGCACGGAATACAGTCTGGAGACCGACACCATGGCCTTCACCGACATCTACGGCAAGACCACCGCGCCGTTCAAGACAGGCTTCAAGATACAGACCGAAGACGCCTTTGCCACGCTTATGTTCAACATAACGGGCATGGCCGACACCACGGTGGTGGTACAGATGCTCAACAACTCTGACGAAGTGGTGAAAGAGACGACCACAACCGACGGCAACGCGTCGTTCTTCTACGTAAAGCCGGGCACATATTACGCCAGGATGTTTATCGACTCGAACAAGAACGGCAAGTGGGACACGGGCGAATATGCCGCCGACCGCCAGGCCGAAACCACCTACTACTATCCCGAAAAGATAGAATGTAAGGCTAAATGGGACCTCAACCTGACGTGGAATCCAACGGCACGGAGCCTCGAAAAGCAAAAACCCATGGAGATAACCAAGCAGAAGCCCGAACAGGAAAAGACCATAAAGAAGCGTAACCTCGACCGGGCCAAGAGCATGGGCATACCATATCCGGGCAACTGACGGCACGCACGACAGGCACGCTGACAGCAAGCCGCCGGCCGGCACGGAAAGAACAGGACACAAACAAAAATGCACATATCATGAAACATCTAAGAACACTCACACTGGCAATAATGCTGATTGCAACTGCCGTGGCAGCCATGGCGCAGTGTAGCTTCAGAAACACAGCCTTCAAGTCGGGCGAGTTCTTGTCATACAATCTGTACTACAACTGGAAGTTTGTATGGGTAAGAGTAGGCACCGCCTCGATGTCGATAGTGCAAAGCAAGTATAACGGGCAGCAGGCCTACCGCGCCAGCCTCACCACAAGGGGCAACAGCAAGATGGACAAGATGTTCGTGATGCGCGACACGCTGCTCTGCTATTCAACAACCAACCTCGCACCGCTCTACTACCGCAAGGGAGCGCTCGAAGGAAAGCGCTACACCGTAGACCAGGTGTGGTACAGCTATCCGGGCGGAAAGTGCAAGATAACACAGAGCCGGCTGCACAAGGACGGCAAGGTGGAGAAGCGCACGGTGACTCCCGGCGAGTGTGTCTACGACATGATGAACATATTTCTCAGGGCGCGCAGCTTCGACCCGGCCAACTGGAAGAAGGGTTACGTGGTTGACTTCCCCATCGCCGACGGCAACGGACTTAACCCCGCGAAGCTGAAATTCATGGGACGCAAGACCGTGAAGGCCGACAACGGCGTGAAATACCGCTGCCTCGAACTGTCGTACACCGAGAAGGACAAGGGCGAATGGCGCGAGATAGCGCGCTTCTTCGTAACCGACGACGCCAACCACATACCCGTAAGGCTCGACATGTTCCTGAAATTCGGTTCGGCAAAGGCTTTCCTCACCAACATGAGAGGCACGCGCAACAAGATAACTTCAGTAACGAAATAAGCGCCAAAGGCAGCCGGCTGCTGCACGCATTGGTGCATACGGCCGGAAAAGGCGACATAACATAGGAGCAAAGACAATGCTTAAAGAGATAACGATGAGGGCAGCCGCAGCTGCGCTATGCCTTATGTGCTGCGCCGGAACGCAGGCTTCCGGCCGCGAAAGTGGCTATGAAAGCACGGCGGAAGGCGCTGCCGTGACGGCTGAAATGCCGCAATACGAAGGACAGAAGAAGCTTGCTGCCATAAAGAAACTCGCTGAAGGCAAGGATGCCGAGATAGGCGTGGCATGGATGGAAGGCAACGCCATGCACAGCATGAACAACGAAAGGCTGTATCCGCTGATGAGCGTGTTCAAGCTCCACGTGGCCGTTGCCCTGCTGAAAGACATGGAGCGCAGGGGCGCAGCGGTGGACACGACGCTCAACATAACGCCAGAACAGATGCGCAAGGACACATACAGTCCGCTGATGAAGCTGCATCCCGACGGCAGGTTCAGCATAACGCTGCCGCAGCTGATACGCTACGCCATAGCCGAGAGCGACAACAACGCCGCCGACATACTGATAGCCATGGCAGGAGGCATAGACAGCGTTGACCGCGAGATACACGCCATGGGCATAAAAGACTGCCATCTGTCGGAGACGGAGGCCACGATGTATGTAGCACCGATAAACAGCTATGCCAACTGGAGCAAGCCAGAGTCGGTGGTGTGGCTGCTCCGTAAGCTATACGACGGCCGTTTGCTCAGCGGCGAATACGACCGCTGCATAAAGCAGGCGCTGGCCGCAACCACCACGGGAGCCGACAAGATAAAGGCCGGACTGAGCCAAGGAATGACGCTGGCACACAAGACCGGCACGGGATTCCGCATGGCTGACGGCACCAAGATGGCCGACAACGACGCCGGAGTGGTGACCATGCCCGACGGCAGACAGGTGGCCATAGCCATACTGATAAAAGACTCGAAGATGAGCGACGCCGACAACGCGCGCCTCATGGCCGAGATAACAAAGATAATACTGGGCGATGAAAGAGAGTGAGCGGACGCCCGCCGACGACAGCCGCAAGCCCTGCGAGGCGGCATCAGCCGGCAAAATATAAGTCCCATCCGTCCCATTGCTCCCATTACCCTAAAACACCAATAACAACGAAGATGAAGAAACTATTTATAGAAACCTACGGCTGCCAGATGAACGTGGCCGACAGCGAGGTTGTGGCCTCGGTGATGAAGATGGCCGGATATGAACTGTGCAAAAGCGTTGACGAAGCCGACGCCGTGTTTCTGAACACGTGCAGCGTGCGCGACAATGCCGAACAGAAAGTGCTCAACCGCCTCGACACCCTGCACGCCATGACGCGCAAGGGCAGAAGAATGATTATCGGAGTGCTGGGATGCATGGCCGAGAGAGTGAAGGAAGACCTGCTCGAGAACCATCATGCCGACCTCGTGGCCGGCCCCGACGCCTATCTCACCCTGCCCGACCTCATAGCTCAGGCCGAGACGGGACACAAGGCGATGAACATCGAGCTGTCTACCACAGAGACTTACCGCGACGTAATGCCGCAGAGAATATGCGGACCGCACGTGGGCGGATTCGTGAGCATCATGCGCGGATGCAACAACTTCTGCCACTACTGCATCGTGCCTTACACCCGCGGACGCGAACGCAGCCGCGACGTGGAGAGCATTCTGCGCGAGGTGCGCGACCTGCACGAACACGGATACAAGGAAGTTACGCTGCTCGGACAGAACGTTAACTCCTACTTAGGAGAATTAAAAAGTAAAAATGAAGAAGTAAACAGCGAGGGTAACGACGGCAAAGGCGATGACAAGAGCGAGAAAGTGGCGTTCCCGGCACTGTTGCGCATGGTGGCAGAGGCCGTGCCCGACATGCGCATACGCTTCACCACGAGCCACCCGAAGGACATGAGCGACGACACGCTGCGCGTGATAGCCGAGATGCCAAACATCTGCCATCACATACATCTGCCCGTGCAGAGCGGATCAGACCGCATACTGAAGCTGATGAACCGCAAATATACAAGAGAGTGGTATATGGACCGCGTGAGGGCCATACGCCGCATAATACCCGACTGCGCCATATCTACCGACATATTCGTGGGCTACCACAGCGAGACTGAGGAAGACCACCAGATGTCGCTCTCGCTGATGCGCGAGGTGGGCTACGACTCTGCCTTCATGTTCAAATACAGCGAGCGCCCCGGCACATACGCATCGAAGCACCTGCCCGACGACGTATCAGAGGAAGTTAAGCTGCGCCGCCTGGCCGAGATGATAGAGCTGCAGACCAAGCTGTCGGCAGAGTCGAACGCCAAGGACGTGGGCAAGGAGTTCGACGTGCTGATAGAGGGCTTCAGCAAGCGCAGCCGCGAACAGCTCTTCGGACGCACCGGACAGAACAAGGTGGTGGTGTTCGACAAGGGCAACTGCCACATCGGCCAGACCGTAAGGGTAAGGATAACCGACAGCTCGAGCGCAACGCTCAAAGGCGTACTCGCGGACGGCGGCGAGGCATAAAACCGACTAATTGGAAGCACGATAATATTAACTTTGAAGAGAAAGGCGGCACTCTTATCATCAAGAGGCCGCCTTTCATGTTCTGAAAGGGCACCTTTCGCCGTCCGAAAGACCGTCTTTTGCAGCCTAAAAGGCCACCTTTTAGAGCCCAAAACATGGCCTTTTGCAACGCATTGTGTATCAATGCGTTATACAGCCCGACACATTCCGCCCCGAAGCGCCGCCCTACAAGCCGCACGACAGGGGCACGAAACTGTAACTAACGGCACCAGTCCTTCATGCAGCAAGGCGCTGACAGAATACGGAAAAGCCGGCAGCGGCGTGCCTTCCGCCATGCTCCGGCAGTATGACAACCGGCATGTATCAGCCCCTCAAACAGCCCCCATATCGCCTTTGCGGCCCCTCAGACAGCCCCATAATGAACTAAAACGGCCGCCATATTTTGTTTTCTTGCACAAAAACACTATCTTTGCAACCGGAATAAACCTAAATTCCATAAAAAGAACAACCCACGGATAGATGAAAGAATTTTTACAAGTATTGCGCCGTTTTGTACCTCCCTACAAAAAATACCTGGTACTGACGGTGGTGTTTAATATCCTTTCGGCGGTATTGAACATCTTTTCTTTCATGGCCATAATACCAATCCTGCAGATACTTTTCAAGACTCAGGCGGCCAGCGTGCCTGCCGGACTGATGGACTGGGGCAGCGGCAACATGAAAGATGTGCTGATAAACAACGCCAATTATTATATCTACGAGATGATCGGGAGCATGGGCGCCACCACAACGCTGCTCGTCATAGGCCTGTTTCTGGCCTTCATGACGTTTCTGAAGACGGGTGCCTATTTCCTTTCGTCGGCCACGATAATTCCTATACGCACAGGCGTGGTGCGCGACATACGCAACCAGCTCTACCGCAAGATTACGTCGCTGCCGCTCGGATTCTTCTCCGAGGAGCGCAAGGGCGACATCATAGCGCGCATGAGCGGCGACGTGCAGGAGATTGAGAACTCCATAATGTCGAGCCTCGACATGCTCTTCAAGAACCCCATACTGATAGTGTTCTATTTTGCCACGCTGCTCGTCATCAGCTGGCAGCTGACGCTCTTCACGCTCGTCATAGTGCCCATCATGGGCTGGTTCATGGGCTTTGTGGGCCGCAAGCTGAAGCAGAAGTCGATAAAGGCACAGTCGCTGTGGAGCGACACGATGAGCCAGGTGGAGGAAACGCTTGGCGGACTGCGCATCATAAAGGCCTTCTGCGCCGAAGAGAAGATGAACCGCCGCTTCGACAAGATTAACTCTGAATACCGCGAGAACATACGCCGCGTGAACACCCGCCAGCAGATGGCCCACCCGATGAGCGAGTTTCTCGGCACGGTGATGATTGTCATAGTGCTCTGGTTCGGCGGTGTATTGGTGCTAAACAACATGACTCTGAGCGGCCCCACGTTCATCTACTATCTCGTTATACTCTACAGCATAATCAATCCGCTGAAAGAATTCTCGAAGGCGGGCTACAACATACCCAAGGGTCTCGCCTCGATGGAGCGCGTGGACAAGATACTCATGGCCGAGAGCAACATCAAGGAGCCTGAGCATCCGGTGCACATAACCGACTTCAAGAGCAAGATAGAGTTCCGCAACGTGTCGTTCAAGTACGACCAGAAGTGGGTTCTGCGCAACATCAACCTCACCATCGAGAAGGGCAAGACCGTGGCGCTCGTAGGCCAGAGCGGCGGCGGCAAGTCGACGCTCGTAGACCTCATACCGCGCTACTACGACGTGCAGGAGGGCGAGGTGCTCATCGACGGAGTGAACGTGAAGGACATGGGACTGCACGACCTGCGCTCGCTCATAGGCAACGTAAACCAGGAGGCCATATTGTTTAACGACAGTTTCCGCAACAACATATCGTTCGGCGTAGACAACGCCACGCAGGAGCAGATAGAGAACGCCGCAAGGATAGCCAACGCGCACGACTTCATCATGGAGTCGGAACACGGCTACGACACCAACATAGGCGACCGCGGCGGACGCCTCTCGGGCGGACAGCGCCAGCGCGTGAGCATAGCCCGCGCCATACTGAAGAACCCGCCGATACTCATCCTCGACGAGGCTACGTCGGCTCTCGACACCGAGAGCGAGCGACTGGTGCAGGACGCGCTCGAGCATCTGATGAAGACGCGCACCACGGTGGCCATTGCCCACCGCCTGTCGACCATCAAGAACGCCGACGAGATATGCGTCATACACGAGGGAGAGATCGTTGAGCGCGGCACCCACGAGGAGCTGCTCGCCATCGACGGCTACTACAAGAAGCTGAACGACATGCAGACACTGTAATCAACTAACCGGAGAAAGAGGAATGAAAGAGTTTTTATATAACATAATCTACGGCATTTTCTATCTGGTGTCAAAGTTGCCTTACAGGGCCCTCTATGTGATATCAGACATCGCCAACCTCGTTCTCTACCACATAGTGCGCTACCGCCGCGACATCGTCAGACGCAACATAACATCGGCATTCCCCGAGAAGAGCCTCGAGGAGTGCATCAGCATAGAGCGCGGATTCTACAAGTGGTTCTGCGACTACTTCGTAGAGACCGTCAAGCTCATGTCCGTCAGCCGTCAGGAGCTGCTCAGCCGCATAGAGTTCAGAGGCATCGACAAGATTGAGGAGTGCTTCGACAGAGGCCAGACCTGCGCCGGCATACTCGGACATTACGGCAACTGGGAGCTGCTCTCGGCCACAGGCCTTGTCATAAAGAAGCATCCCGAGGCCGTAATCGGACTGATATATCACCCCCTGCGCAGCCAGCTCTTCGACCGCCTGTTCATCAACATGCGCCAGAGCATGGGCGGAGTGTGCGTCCCCAAGAAGGACATACTGAGATATCTCGTGTCGTTCCGCAGCCAGAACCTCATGAATCTCTTCGGCTACATAGCCGACCAGGCGCCCCGCTACCGCAACATCCACCTGTGGCTGCCGTTCCTCAACCACGACACACCTGTGTTCACGGGCGCCGAGCGCATAATGCGCAAGATGAACAACGCCGTGTTCTACATCGACGTTGAACGCCCCGAACGCGGAAAATATATCTACACCTTCAAGCTCATGACCGACAAGCCCGGCGAAATGCCTGAGTTTGAGATAACCAAAAAGTTCTTTGTCATGCTCGAGCAGACCATAAGGCGCGAGCCGCGCTTCTATCTGTGGAGCCACAACCGCTGGAAACGCACGAGGGAGGAGTTTGACAAGGAGTTCAAGATTGAAAACGGACACGTGGTGAGAAAGTAGGCCGTAAGCCTGTCACACGTGAAACATATAACATTAATGGGCCGGCATACGCCGCGCTGCACAACAGCGGCAAGCATGCGGCAAAGTGCCCTGGAACGGCAAGACGGCGCAAGCCGGCACGGCGGCCAGGCAGAATGCAGCCCGCAACAAAATATGTAAAATATGATTATAGGATACGACGCCAAGCGCATTGTATGTAACCGCACCGGACTGGGAAGCTACGCCCGCACACTGATCAACGACCTCTCGGAGGTTATAACGCCCGACATAAAGCTCAACCTATACGCCCCCGACAAGGGCGACAGCGCACTGAGAAGCCAGGTAAGAGAGTCGGCAGGCGTAAGATTCGTGTATCCCCGCAGGAGCCTTTCGGGCCTGCAGAAGGCATGGTGGCGCATGCACTCAATGGTGGACGACCTCTGCGCCGACGGCGTAAAACTCTATCACGGACTCTCGGGCGAGCTGCCCATAGGCATAAAGAAGGCCGGCATAAAGACCGTGGTTACCATTCACGACATCATCTTCATGCGTCATCCTGAATGGTACAACTGGCCCGACACCAAGATTTATGCGTGGAAGTTCAGAAAGACCTGCGCCGAAGCCGACCGCATAATAGCCATCAGCGAATGCACCAAGCGCGACATAATGCTCTACGGAGGCGTAAACCCAGAGAAGATAGACGTTATATATCAGAGCTGCGGCTCGCGCTACAAGATGCGCGAAGGCGAGAAGAAGATGCACGAGGTGCACACGGGCTACATGCTGCCCGAACGCTACATCGTCAACGTGGGCACCATCGAGGAGCGCAAGAACGTGCTGCTGGCCGTGAAGGCACTGAGGATGCTGCCCGAGGACATAAGTCTGGTGATAGTGGGCAAGGCCACCTCATACACCGAAAAGGTGAAGGCGTATATCAGGGAGAACGCTCTCGAAAGCCGCGTGAAGATACTTCACAACGTGCCCAACGAAGACCTGCCCGCCATTTATCAGATGGCCGAGGCGTGCGTCTACCCCTCACGTTACGAGGGCTTCGGCGTTCCGGTCATCGAGGCCATACAGAGCGGACTGCCCGTAGTGGCATGCACGGGCAGCTGTCTTGAGGAGGCAGGCGGCAACGGCACCATATATGTCGACCCCGACGACGTCTATGCCATGGCCGAAGCCATAAAGCAGGTTGTCAAGGGAGCACCCGGACGCGAGGAGCGCATAGCCGCAAGCCGCCAGTATATAACGCGGTTTGAGGGCAACAACGTGGCCCAGCAGGTGATGAACGTCTACAGGGACGTGCTCGGCATCTGACGGCAAGGACACGCCAAAGGGGCTATAACCATATAATACAAACAAAGCAAAGGCACGGGCGGACATAAGCAATGCCGCCGCCGAAGCCCTGCAAAATAACGTAACGACTATGAACGGCGAAATATTCTCCATACTCATACCCACATGGAACAACCTGCCCTTCCTTAAGATATGCGTGGACAGCATAAGGAAGAACTCTACATACAGGCACCAGATTATAGTACACGTCAACGACGGAAGCGACGGCACGCTCGAATGGGTGAGGCAGCAGGGCCTCGACTACACCCACTCGCAGACCAACGTGGGCGTGTGCCTGGCCATGAACATGATGCGCAGCAAGGTGAAGACCGACTATATGCTCTTCATCAACGACGACATGTATGCGCTGCCTGAATGGGACAAGGCGCTGTATGACGAGATAAAGGCGCTGCCCGACAACCGGTTCTTCCTGTCGTCGACGACAATACAGCCCCGCACAAAGGGCGACTCGATAATAAACGCCGACTATGGCGACACGCCTGAGACATTCAGGGAGCAAGACCTGCTCAACGAGTTCCGCACATACAAGATGAACGACTGGATGGGCGCAACACTGCCGCCGAACATCGTTCACCGCGACATATGGGACCTCGTGGGCGGCTACAGCATAGAGCTTTCGCCCGGAATGTACAGCGACCCCGACTTCACCGCCAAGCTTTATCTCTGCGGCATAAGGATGATGAAGGGCATATCGGCAAGCCGCGTGTATCACTTCGAGACAAAATCTACCACCCGCATACGCAAGAACATGGGCCAGATGCAGTTTCTGCTCAAGTGGGGCATGACAAACTCCACCTTCAGGCGCATCTTCACCTACAAGGGACACGACTTCGACAGCCGCCTTACTGACTCTTACAGGCACGACGGCCATCTGAAGGCCAACATCCTGCGCGGACGCCTGAAGGCTCTGTGGTGGATGCTGACAAAGGACTTCGGACCGCTGTGGAAGTTCTGGGACAACGACAAGAGACAATAAGCCCGCAGCCCTACCGGCACCGTACAAAATAGGCCTGCCGGCAGACTGAAATACAAAAGACCACATATCGCATTGCGAAAGACCACATATTGCAGGCTGAAAGGCCACAGATTGCAAGCCAAAAGACGGCATATTGCAAGTCGTTGTATATCAATGCGATACGCAGGATGCCGGCAGCACGGCAAAAGGTAATATAAAATTTCATCCGAATTAACAACAACTATATATGATATTAGGAGTATTACTGCCCCACACAAAGCTCTACGGCGGCGTTAAGCGCTTTCTCGAGCTCGGCAACATCTTTGTCGAGCAGGGCCACCGCTTCATAGTGTTCACACCCGACGGCAAGGGCCCCGACTGGTTCGACTTCAAGGGCGAGATGAGCACTTTCGACAAGATTAAAGGCACAAAGCTCGACGCCCTGTGGACCACCACGGTGAAGATGATGCCCATGGTGCTTGAGTCTGATGCGCGCCACAAGATATTCTATCACGTCAGGAAGAGCGACAACGTGGCCAAGCTGATGAAAAATCCCGAGGTTGAGGTGTTTGCCTGCTCGTCTAACGTATACGAGTACGACCTCAAGAAGTTCGGCCGCGAGTCGTTCAAGGCCATCGGCGGCGTAACCGTTGACAACTATAAGCCCAAGGAGAACTATGAGGTGAAAGACCGCCCGTTCGTCGTTATGGCATACGGACGCATCGTGGAGCGCGTTAAAGGCACCCACTATGTGGTCAGCGCGTGCGAAAAGCTCTATGCGCAGGGCTACAACATAAAGCTGCTCCTCTATGACACGCCGGTCGATGAGGGCGCCGCACGCCGCATAAAGGAGTTTACGTGCAAGTGCCCCTTCGAGTTTGTCGTAGGCCATCCCTTCGACCGCAACTGGGAGCTGTTCAACCGTGCCGACTGCTTTGTGTCGGCCGAGAACCCGCGCTACACCGGCTGGAACAACACCGTGGCCGAGGCCATGGCGTGCGCCGTGCCCGTGATAGCCACCAAGGCCGGCACGCTCGACCTGCTGCGCGACAAGGAGAACGGCATACGCTCGGCACGCTGGCGCTTCTGCTTCAGACGCCACATCAAGGAGCTTTACCAGAGCGAGGAGCTGAGAAGGAAGTATGGCGAGGCAGGACTGCGCACCATACGCGACTTCGACTGGAGCGTAGTGGCAAGAAAGATAACTGATTATCTCGAGAAGAAGGACAACAACTGAATGACAACGGAGCAAGGAGTAAGGCTCCCGAACAGATAAAAATCAACAAAAGATGAAGATACTCGTAACCGGCGCGGCCGGATTCATTGGCAGCCGCTGCGCCGAAATGCTGGCCGAAAGAGGCGACGAGGTGGTGGGAATCGACAACATCAACGACTACTACTCGCCCGAGCTGAAGTTCTACCGCCTGCGCCGGGCAGGGATAGAGGCCGACGCCAGCCTGCGCATGGGGCACCGCACGGTGAGCACCAAATGGCCCAACTACACGTTTCTGCGCCTCGACATCGAGGACAAGGGCGCACTCGACATGCTGTTCGACCAGGTTAAGTTTGACAAGATAATACATCTGGCGGCACAGGCAGGCGTGCGCTACTCGATAGAGAACCCCTACGCCTACATGCACAGCAACTGGATTGGCTTTCTGAACATACTCGAGTGCTGCCGCAACTTCAACGTGGAGCATCTCGTCTATGCCTCGTCGAGCTCGGTCTACGGCATGAACAGCAAGGTGCCTTTCTCCGAAGACGACGTCGTGATAAGTCCCGTAAGCCTCTATGCAGCAAGCAAGAAGAGCAACGAACTCATGGCCCACGCCTACTGCAAGCTCTACGGCATAGCCTGCACCGGCCTGCGCTATTTCACCGTATACGGCCCCGCCGGACGCCCCGACATGGCCCCCATGCTGTTTGCAAGAGCCATAAGCAGCGGCAAGCCTATCAAGGTGTTCAACAACGGCGACATGATGCGCGACTTTACCTACATCGACGACATTGCCAACGGCACCATCATGGTGCTCGACAAGACGCCCGACGGAACGGGAACGGCTAACGGACTGCCCTACAAGGTGTATAACATAGGCCTCGGAAGCCCCGTAAGCCTTACCGACTTCATAGCCGAAATAGAGACAAACCTGGGCCGCAAGGCCGAAAAGATACTACTGCCCATGCAGCCGGGCGACGTAAGCCGCACCTGGGCCGACATCACAAAGCTCGAGACAGAGATAGGCTACAAGCCGAAGGTTGCGCTGCACGAGGGCATAAAGAACTTCATCGAGTGGTTTAAGCACTACGAGAACATTAACCTCTGAGCCGCCCATGAGCAAGGAAAAGATAATGACCATGACGGTAGGCAGCGGCTTCAGCGCGCTCAGCGGCTTTGTGGGCAGCCTGCCTCAGACGTTCAGTCAGGGGGGCACTACGCTCTACAAGGGACGCAACACGGTAAAGTCGTTCTGCGTTGACGGCCGCACGCTTGTGGTGAAACACTACAAGCGGCCCAACCCCGTGCAGCGCGTGGCCTACTCGTTCTTCAAGAAGAGCAAAGCCGCAAGGGCATATCTCTTTGCCGCCATGCTGCGCGAGAGGGGATTCAACACGCCCCGCGAGGTGGCATATCTTGAGCTTGGCAACGGCATACTGATGTCCGACTGCTACTTTGTGTCGGAGTCGTGCATGCTGCCGCCGCTCACCGACCTGCTCAGACGCGACGACTTTGACCGCGACGCGGCCGACGCGCTGGCTCATCTCTTGGCACGGCTGCACGAAAAGGGAGTGATGCACGGCGACCTGAACCTTACGAACATACTGTATGAAAGGACTGCCGACGGCGGCTTCAGCTTCTGGCTGATAGACACCAACCGCTCAAAGTTCATACAGCCGACGGAGGACGACTGCGCCGAAAACCTGAAACGGCTCACGCACGACAAGCGGCTCATGGACTATGTGATAAGGCGCTACGCCCAAATAAGAGGCCTCGACGCCGACAAGACCGTGGCGCTGGTGATAAAGAAGCTCGACGAGTTTGAGCACAAGCGGGCCGTAACGGGCAAATTCAAGAAAGCTTTCAGAAAGATAACCGGCAAGCAGAAAAAGCGCTGAAAGGCGCACGCCGCAGCACTGGCGGCAGCATACTGGCACATAAAAAACACTTGTTACTATGAAAAAATACGATTACCTTATTGTCGGAGCCGGCCTTTTCGGGGCTGTGTTTGCCCACGAGGCGCGCAAGGCAGGCCGCAAGTGCCTCGTGATAGACAGGCGCGACAGCACCGGAGGCAACATCCGCTGCGAGAGCATTGAGGGCATCAACGTGCATAAATACGGCGCTCACATATTCCACACGGACAAGAAGGAGGTGTGGAAATATGTTACACGGCTGGTTGAGATGAACCGCTTCACCAACTCGCCCGTGGCCAACTTCAACGGCAGGCTGTACAACCTGCCCTTCAACATGAACACTTTTTATCAGCTGTGGGGCACGCGCACGCCTGCCGAAGCCGAGGAGATGCTCAAGAAGCAGCGCGCCGAGTATGCCTCGATAGAGTGTCCTGCCAACTTTGAAGAGCAGGCGCTGAAGCTCTGCGGACGCGACATCTACGAGACGCTGATAAAGGGATACACCGAGAAACAGTGGGGACGGCCCGCACGCGAGCTGCCGGCGGAGATAATAAAGCGTGTGCCGGTGCGCATGACTTTCGACAACAACTACTTCAACGACCCGTATCAGGGCATTCCCGAGGGCGGATACAACAGGCTCATCGACGCCCTGCTGGAGGGCACGGAGACCATACTGCAGCTCGACTTCTTCAGCCGCCGCGACGAGCTTTGCTCACTGGCAGACAAGATAGTGTTCACCGGACGCATTGACAAATACTTCGACTACCGCGCCGGAAGGCTCGAATACCGCAGCCTGAGGTTCGACACCAAGGTGATAGACACGCCCAACTTCCAGGGCGACGCCGTGGTGAACTACACCTCGGCCGACGTGCCCTACACCCGCATCATTGAGCATAAGCACTTTGAATACGGCACTCAGCCCAAGACGGTGATAACCTACGAATATCCCGCCACATGGAGCGAGGGCCTCGAGCCGTATTATCCCGTCAACAACGAGCGCAACAACGCCATAGCGGCCGAATACCGCCAGATGGCGCGCAGCATGGGCAACGTAATATTCGGAGGCCGACTCGGGCAGTATGCCTATTTCGACATGGACGACACCGTGGACGAGGCTCTCAAGCTGGCAGAAAAGGAAATGGGAAATTAAGAAGTAAGAATTAATAATTAAGACTTAAGAAAATTTCTCTGCCCCATATTATGAATTCAGAATTGTGAAACAAAGTTAGGCATCAGCCAATTATGATTTGTGAATTATGAATTATGAATTAAATAACTGTAAGTATCTTTCGCGCAACTACAAGGGTCTGGGCAGCGCGGGCAACAAGGCCAAGACTGACATAGAGAAGATTATGGACAGCATGGGCCTCGGCAACGCCGGACTCAGGCAGACCACATACAACAACAAGCTGGCGCACTTCTTCCTGACGCTCGCCGGAGTGATAAAGTCGCCCTTCAGCCTGAAACGCGGCGACACGCTGCTGCTGCAGTATCCGCTGAAAAAATACTTCACGCTGGTGTGCCGCATGGCCCACATGAGGGGAGCGCGCGTAGTTGTGATAATACACGACCTGGGCAGTTTCCGCCGCAAGGCGCTCACGGCCGAGAAGGAGATATGCCGGCTCAACCATGCCGACTACATAATAGCCCACAACGACAGCATGAAGCAGTGGCTCGAGAGCCACGGATGCCGCGCCATGGTGGGCACGCTGGGCATATTCGACTATCTGTCGGACACGCAGGCGGCAAAGAACAACAGCAGCGAAGACACACGCACCATAGTGTATGCCGGAGCGCTGAGCCACCGCAAGAACACCTTCCTCTACCGCTGGGGCGAGCACATAAGCTCGTTCAAGGTGAGGCTCTACGGCAACGGCTTCGAGATTGGCAAGGCAAAGGGCGCCGACAAGTTTGAGCTGATGGGCTTCGTAAAGTCAGACGAGCTTATAGCCACGGCACGGGGCCACTTCGGACTGGTGTGGGACGGAGCCTCTGAAGACGGATGCACGGGCGACTGGGGCGAATATCTCAAGATAAACAATCCGCACAAGACGTCGCTCTATCTGCGCTGCTCGCTGCCCGTGATAATATGGAAGCAGGCCGCCCTGGCGCCGTTTGTCAGCAAGCACGGCATAGGTCTGTGCGTCGACTCGCTGAAAGAGCTCGACACCATTCTGCCCAACATCACACAGGGACAGTATGCCTGCATGAAGATGAACGCCGAGCGCATAGGCAACCTCATAGCCCAGGGCCACTTCTTCAGAACTGCCTTTGAGGAGGCCGTAAGGCGGCTTGACGAAAAAGACAATGAAAAATAAGCATAACAACATGATAAACATTACAAGAACAATACTGACGGCGCTGATCATAATGCTGGCCGCAACGGCGGCACGCGCTGCAAAGGTTGACACGCTGAGCGTGTACAGCCAGAAGATGAAGCGCAGCCTCAGCACCATAGTATACACGCCCGACGCCGCAGGCGAGGCCAAATATCCCGTGATTTACCTGCTGCACGGCTACAGCGGCAACAGCACCACATGGCCTGGAATAACCGACGTGGCGCGCCTGGCCGACACCTACCGCACCATCATCGTCTGCCCCGACGGACAGAACAGCTGGTATGTCAACTCGCCCGTCGATCCGTCGATGCAGTTTGAGACGTTCATATCAAAGGAGCTGCCCGAGTATATCGACGCCCACTACCCCACCTATGCGCGCCGCGAGCTGAGAGCCATAACGGGCCTGAGCATGGGCGGACACGGAGCCATGTGGAACGGACTGCAGCATCCCGACGTGTTCGGCAACATAGGCACCACGAGCGGATGCATGGACATCTGCCAGTATCCCAACTGCTGGCAGATAGAGAAGGTGCTGGGCAACAAGTTTCAGAACGAGACAGTGTGGAAGTCTCACTCCGTATACTATTCGCTCGACCGCCTGCTCGGCTCGCGCCAGAACATCATCATCGACTGCGGCTACAGCGACTTCTTCTATCCCGTGAACCTTCAGACGCACAAGCGCCTGCGCGAACTCAACGTGAAGCATGACTTCTACGTGCGCCCCGGCGGCCACACGGGCGACTACTGGCACAACTCGATAGACTATCAGATAATGTTCTTCGCCAAGCAGTTTGACAAAGTGCTGAACGAGAAATAACTCTTTGTCCTGCCTACATGAGCGCACGGCGCAGGCATAAACGCTAACGACAACACGCGGCAGGAACATCTTTACGACATAAACAATAAAGGAAGGTGCATCAGAACATGTATGATAAGATACATTCTGACGCACCTTCATTCTTTTGCCACAAATGTGCGCAATAACGCAAGCGCAATAGCCATTTCCTCTCCGTCAGAACAATAGCAACTTCTTTCTATGCAACAAATAAGAAAAATGAAAATAATGATATTCATATTATTTTCGTTTCATTTTCTATAAAATATTGATATTTATATACAAAATTAGAAAAAAAATCGTATTTTTGGCTATGGATATAATTTCTTAACTAAAAAAGGAGGTGCACGAAAAAACTACGTCTAAATTGTATTGAGGCTTTTTTCTGCATTTGCAAAATGTTTATGTAACGACAATGAACAAACGGAACCAGTTGTGAGTAATATTTAAACTGATATAAGAGTTTTGTCTCGCTCCACTGATATAAACGGAGCGACGAACAAATATTACATTGATAAAATAGCCATGTCTTACATTACAGGTTCAAATTGGCAGAATTAAGAGAATACCATCCGTTAAGTATTGAAAGAAAATACTATCTATGCATTCGGCATGCATAGTGCAACGCACATTTGGCAAGCGACGAACTTTTATACTGATCAGCAGTAATCTACAAGCCAAATTTTACAAGCATGGTCTAACAACTATAACTTGCAAAATTTGTTTATCTGTGTTCAATAACCTTATTGTAAACAACCTTAAAATAAAACACAATGAATAAACTTATCTTAATACTTTCACTACTATTCATGGCGCTGCCAACGACAGCACGCAACAATCCTGACGACTACAAAGTAACCTGCACGCTGACAGACGGCACGGTAATTGAAGGTTACACCTCGATTCCACTCACAAAAATCATAACTTCACAGTTATACGAATTGGATATAAGCGACACCTACAAAGGTAAAGCCCGCACCTACACATCAGAAGAAGTGAAAAGAATAGTTTACACGTCAACTCTCAATGACTCCTTACCCTTAATTTACGAATCGGTAAAGGCCCAGAAGAGCGTACCCAATCTATTTAAGAAAAATCCAAAGCCTTTTAAGAAGCCAGTATTCCTACGGCTAATTTACGAAGGAAAGAATGTCAACGGATATATAACGCCCACAACGGATTATACAGTGAACAAGAAGGAGACCATAATCAATTATGTTTGGCGATATTACTATCTAAAGAAAGGAGATGAGATAGCCAAAGCCTATTGGCTCGGAATAGGCGGAATCAATGTAGGCATGAAGGCTGCCATGAAACTATATTTCAGGGAGTTCCCTAAGCTGGTAGAAATGGTAGATAAAAAAGAGATAACAGGACAACAGTTCTGCAATGATCCCACAATGGTGCTTCCGCTGATGGATGCCTTCTACGTGCCCGAAAAATAATAGCCATGATATTGACCGACTAAATATCCATACTCAAATGGCACTCGCTGACAGTTTCAACGAGTGTCATTTTCATGAGCCGTATCTTGCCATACAGGCTGATACAGCTAATTATTCATATCATTCCTGATATTTGCGCTAAAGTGTATGTCACAAGCAAAAGAATCCCGAAAAGTTCCAAGCTTGTGCAGGCTCTGCATGCTAATATCTTTACTGACAGCTTTCGGGTGAAGTGCTTGTCTTTCAGTGGTTCAAAATTGTCTGTATTGGCAGTTTTTTCGGCTTGACAATTCTTTGTATTATATCTCCGCTTTAGTTGACAACAAAAAGCCTATGACTTACGACCAAAAAGTGGGCCGGTTTTGCATGAAAAGTGGCCCACTTACGGGTCGTAAACGGGCCACTAACAGTATGAAAGCAAATAAGTATGATTTGCTTAATGTACAGTCACACAAAGCACACGAAATATTTAGACTGAAAGGAAAAACGTATGAAATGGTTACGATTTTCGGCGTGTTTTTGATTCGCAGGCTGATGCAAGGCGCCATGACGGCTGAGAAGAATCAAAAAAACGTATGTCTAAAAGATGCGAACATTAGTTTTAAGCCAAGATAAGTGATTATGATTTGATAGGAGATGTTTCTCTTTATCAGATGTGCATACACTTCAGACCGTCATAATACCACACGTCAGGCATTGCCGCCAGGCTTTTATTTACACAGTGCATCGTGCCTGAGCAATGGCCTATGGCAGCGCGCAGGCTTACCACAGGCATGAACGTCAGGGCGCAATGCTGTTTAGATAGTTCTCAAGATTGGTGTATCCGTTGCTGCCAAGGCCGTTGCGGTCGGCAGGATTGGCAGGGTCGAGGCCGTGCTCACGCTCCCATGCGTCGGGCATGCCGTCGTGGTCGGAGTCGGCAGGGGCGGTGGCGCTCTTAAGCTCGGGCCATCCGCCCACATCCTGCTGCGAGTCTATTATGCCCGTGGGCACATGGTCATCGCCAGTGTCTTTCCTGCTGCTGTAGCTCTTGCCGCCGAATGTGGCCGTGCCAGAGCGCACCTCTGCCACTATGCGGCGGTCTACCGCGTCGCGCACGGGCAGCGAGCATCCCGCCCTGTCGAGCACAGCCTCGTAGACCTCGTGTGGCGCCTGCTCATCTATCTTCATGGCATCCCAAGGCTTGCCGAGCCTTATCCTGTCGAGCACGCTGCTGCCGCCCTGCGGCTGCACTCCGCCGTTCCAGTTGTCGCGCGTAACAGCGTCGTTGCCCTCTACCACGTTGCCCTCAACATACCACAGACCGTAATCGTCGTCGCCGCGGCTGCCGGGGTTTACTATACGGTAAGACACCTTACCGCCGCGCGTGGCCGGACCGGGCTTATAGTAGTTGCCCACCATGTTCACCATTATCGAGCTGAACTCGGGGTTGCCCTTCTGCTGCCTCTCGCCGCCGTAGCTGCTGTTGTAGCCCCAGTTGTAGACAACGTTGTTGCGATAGTCGTTGCGCCCGCCTCCCGACGCCCAGCGCGGGTTGCGGCTCGAGTGATGGGCTATCAGGTTGTGATGATATGTGCTGAGGTCGGAGCCCCATATGCCGCCGAAGCCGTGGCTGCCCTTAACGTGGTTGGAGCCGAAGAGGCTCTCGGTGATCATGCACCACTGTATGGTTACGTTCTTGCAGTGATACACCGACATGGTCTCGTCGATGCTCCAGCTTGCCGACACGTGGTCGAGTATGATGTTCTTGCGGCCGCGGCAGCTTAAGGCGTCATCGCTGCCGCCGCTCTCGTTGCCCAGGCGCACACGTATATAGCGTATTATCACCTCGTCGGCGGCTATGCTCAGCGGATAGCGCTTTATGCAGATGCCGTCGCCGGGAGCGGTCTGTCCGGCTATGGTTATGTAGGGGTTGCGTATTGTGAGCTTTTTCTTCAGGTCGATGGTGCCCGACACGCGGAACACCACCGTGCGCGGCCCCTCGGCCTCAACGGCATGGCGCAGGCTGCCCTCGCCAGAGTCGTTGAGGTTGGTAACTTCGTAGACGTCGCCTCCGCGGCCGCCTACGGTAAACTTGCCATAGCCCTCGGCCGTGGGGAAAGCCTTAAGGCCGTCGGCCATGCACAGAGCCGGCACGAGGGCAGCTGCAACAGAAAATATAAGTTTCTTCATGGTTCAGTAAGACTTGTTTTAACATTATATAGAAGCTACAGTGCAGGCTCTGCGCATCACTGCAGCACCTCTGTGCCTTGTGCCACGCTCTCTGTCTCGGTGCTCTTTGTCCACGGCATCTTGTCCTTGGGCCACACGCCGTCTACGATTGGATAGGTAACGAGCTTTGAGGGGTCTATCACCACGTGCTTTATGCGCTTGCGGTGCCATGAGTAGGTGATATGCACCAGTCCGTCGCTCGTCTGTATCACTGCCGGATACGAATACTGCACTGCGCCGGTGCGATATTCAAGCACGGCGGCAGCCTCCCAGTCGATGCCGTTGCGCGTCATGGCCACGGTCAGTATGCCCCTGCCCTTGCGCCCGCCTATGGTGTCGTTGCGCGTAGAGTGGTTGTAGACAAGCAGATGGCGGCCGTCCTTCAGCGTAACGGCGTCTATGGCCGAGTTGTTGTTGGGCAGCGTGGTGTCGGTTATCGGGCCCCATGTCAGTCCGCCGTCGTCCGACCATGTCTGCGCTATTCTCGTGTCGGGTCCGCTGCCGTTGGGGCGTGCCAGCAGCTGCAGGCGCTTCTGCGAGTGTACGAGGAAGGTGGGCTGAATGAGCTTATATTTTGTTCCGGCAGGATCGCTCAGCGCCGGCGTCTTGGTCCATGTGCGGCCGTTGTCGGTGCTGCGCTCCACGTGTATGCGCTTGCCGGGCGCGTCCTGCAGGCTGGCTCCTGCCACGATGGTGCCGTCGTCGAGATACACGGGCTTGTTGACCACAGGACCTACGAAGCCTTTGGGCAGGGCCACGGGACGGCTCCACGTGAGGCCGTTGTCAGAAGAGGTTATCACGCGGCCCTCGTCTATTGTCGGGCAGAGATAATATATCTGTATGTCGCCTCCCTTGAGCTGCACCAGCACCGGATTGAACACCGTGCCGCCTTCGCCGTCGGCTATGGCCACAGGCTCCTGCCACGTGCCGCCCTTGGGCTTGCGTGCCAGCCATATCTTTACGTCTTTGGCGCGCTCGCGCGTGCCGCCGAACCATGTGCATAGCAGAGTGCCGTCGGACAGTTCCATTATAGACGATGCGTGACAGTCGCGCGTGGGCGACTTCATGAACACAAACTCCTCGAGCACTATGGCCTGCTTGCCCGGATCGGCCTTGCTGCCTGCCCATGCCGAAGCCGCAAGCAACAAGGAGCATAACAATATTGATAATTTCTGCATATAATATTAAGTTGTATTTAATGTTTTTTATTCCACTGTAACAACCACACGGGCGTAGCGCGTAAGGCGCGGCGTGCCGTTGTCGGTAACCTCACACACCACGTGTATGGTCTGCCCGGACTTTGCGTCGGCAGGAACTGTCAGCATTGCATTGACAGACCCGCTGTCTGATATATCAACAGAACCCGGATATGTGCCGGCCTCGGCATACTGCCACCAGCTGAAGGTGAGGCTGTCGCCGTCGGGATCGGAAGTGCCCGCAGCGCTAAGACTGACCTTGCAGCCCGGCTTGGCCTTTATGTCGGCACTATGCGCCAGCACAACCACAGGCTGATGGTTGGCTTCTGCATAAGACTTGACGCACCAGTCGGCACGGGCCGCAAAATCGTTCTGCATTGCAATGCTCCATCTCCACATTGGCTTAAAGTAAGCGCTGCGCTGTTCGTCGGTGGCAGTGCTGCCGGGACGAAGACTGCATCGCCCCCAGCCGTTATCGCCATACCAGCGGCCTTCAGGATACTTATATCCTTCAACAGGCACAGGGTCAAGCCATGTGTTCTCGCGCACCAGCACGTAACGGCCACCCCATCCGCCCCATGAGGGATTCTCCAGATTACGCAGTCCGACATTTATTGTATGCAGGAAAGCCGGAGAGTCGCCCTCTGAACGGAAGTCGCCATTGTCATGAGCCTTATACGAACCACACAAGGCACCATGATTCTGCAATATGTTTTCTTTCATCCATGCGCCTTCATAATACTTCTGCATATAATCAGGCTGAACCATTTTCCAGCGGTAGGCGATGGCCTCAAACTGGTCAGATATGATTGTCTTTATGTTGTATTTCTTCCAATGAGGGCGTATGTAAGCCTGATATGTGCTGTCCTGCTCCCATATAAGGAAGAGCCTCATCTTGTCTGCCACCTCGGCCATGCGCTCAGGATAGGTCTCCTCTATGGTCTTCAGCGCACGGGCTATGGTGTTCGTGCCTCCCCATGCCTGTATCCACACCGGGCGTTTGTCGGTATTGTCGAGCAGCACCTCAACAATACGCTGTGAGCCTTTAGTTACTTTGTCCATTTCACCTTCAGTCTCTACATTGCCAAGATAAGTACGGCTGCGCAAAAATTCAGGCGAAGGATATCTCCTGTCGTGCTTCAACAGATTGGGATAGACCTCGGCATATGCATTCAGCGTAGGCTCCATCCAGTCGTCACCGGCCCACTTGTGACCATGCCAGTGATATTGCGAGCTTGATGTTATGATACCCTCAATGTCCCATTCGTTTGAATATAGGAGAAAACGCACCAAAGAGCATTCATCGTCTATCTCGCCGTCGCTCGTCACGATAACTCTTGTTCTGTCATCCTGAGCCACAGCCTGGAACGGAGTGCCGCACAGCAATATTATCAACGGCAGGCTCAAAGCTAAAAATATTCTTTTCATTTGAAACAGTATTTATTTTCAGTAACGTCATTTAACAACATTCACTATTACACGGGCGTAGCGCGTAAGGCGCGGCGTGCCGCTGTCGGTAACGGCCAGTATGATGTGCATCGTGCCGAGACGGCCGCCCTTGGGCACTATAAAGTAGGCGTCGCGGCTGTCGTGGCCCACTATCTTTAGCGGACTGCCCGTGCGCGCCGTAGCCACATTGAAGGTTCCCGGCTCGGGATAGTAGAACCAGCTGTACGAAAGGCTGTCGCCGTCGGGGTCAGATGTGCCTGCTGCGCTCAGCATTATGGTGTCGCCCGTGGCGGCTGTCATCACTGCCGGACATGCCAGCGCAGGCACAGGCGGATGGTTTGCCTCGCCGTAGTCCTTCACGGTCCAGTCCATGCGTGCTGCAAAGTCGTTCTGATAAGCCTCGCGCCAGCGCCATATCGTGGCCTTGTTGCTTGTGTGCCATGAGCCGTCGCAGCCCATCACCTCGTCTTGTGCGTCGGTCCATATCGGTCTTGTCTCAGGCTCAATAAACCAGCGCTCCGTGCGCGGCTGATACAGCTCGTAGCGTCCGCCCCAGCTGCCCCAGTCGGGATGCTCGGCACAGCCCAGTCCGTTGTCAATGAGATACATAAACGTGGGCGAGTCGCCCTCCATCAGAAACTTCATGTAGGGATACTGCTTGCCCAGCTCGCCCTTGCTGCGTATGTGCTCGTCGAGCCACGGATTGTCAACTATGCTGAAGTCGGCTCCGGCAAAGCGGCCGTGAAACTTGTCGCCGCTGATGCCGCTCCATGTGGCGTAATGGTATCCGCCAAGGCGATGGAAGCCCGGACTGACTATATAGAACAGGTCCTTGAACGTCTTTCTTATCCACACGCCGCTGTCGTCCTGGTCTGAAATGGCATACACGCGGAGCTTCGACACAAAAGCCTTTAGCTCGCTCTCGCTGCGCGTGGCCTTAACCTTCCACAGTGCCTGCGCCAGACAGTTGGGACCGCCCCACACAAGCACCCACACCGGACGGCTGTCGCTGCGGTCTACGGCCTTGATTATCAGTTCGGATCCTTCAGAGTCCATGCCCTTGCCCACGGCGTGCATGCCGTAGTCGGGGCGTCCCTCCTTTATCACCGACAGCAGATAGTCGGCCGAGGGATAGCCCTTCTCGTGCTTCAGCAGGTTGTCTCTCACCTTGCCGTATGCCGTCACAATCTCGCGTATGCGCCATGCTGCCGTCTCCTTCTTCTGATGCACCGACGTTGTGGCAACAAGTCCTTCAACGTCCCACTGGTTAGAGTATGTCAGGAAGCGCACCATCGACATTGCGTCGTCTGGTTCGTTCTCAATGTCCGTAAGCACTATCACGCGGGGCTTGCCTGCATTGCCTTTACCTGCCGCGAAAAGCCTCAGCGGCTGAAGCACGGCAATGACAACAAACAGTAATGTAATCTTGATTTTCATGGTATTAATATTTTCTGATTTTCAATCACTTGCTGATTATGTTCCGCTAATATAACATTTTTTGTGGCGAGGCACGCAACGCAAAGCACAAATAGCAGTCGAATAATCAAAAATCAATATATCTGAAAGCTGCAGACATTAATCTCAAAGTTTTAAAAAGCAATAAAAAACAACGGTTTATTGCGCCATGTATAATAAAAAAGCTAATTTTGCACGACGACACGCAGTTGTTATCATAACAACATTCTGACCTACATGGCAAGTATCCTTATAGTTGAAGACGACCTTACATACGCAACCATGATGCAGACATGGCTGCGCAAAAAGGGTTTCACGGTTGAGAGAGCAAGCTCCGTAAGCGCCGCGGCACGGGCAGTGACCGACAGCACGGGCTTCGACCTCATACTGTCTGACCTCCGTCTGCCCGACCACGACGGTCTGTTTCTGCTCAACTGGCTACGCAAGAAGAATATGCAGACGCCCTTCATCGTGATGACGAGCTATGCCGAAGTGCAGAACGCCGTGCTGGCCATGAAGTCGGGAGCGTGCGACTATATAGCCAAACCCGTGCAGCCCGACATTCTGCTGCAAAAGATAAACGACGCGCTCGACAGCCACAACGCCGATGCAGCAGCCACGGCAGGAGCTACGCCGACGACAGCAGCAACACAAGCAGCCCACGACAACAACGCGGCGGCAGAACAGAAGACGCACACGGCCGCCAAGAAATACATAGAAGGCACGAGCGAGGCTTCGCGCCAGCTCTACGACTACGTAAACCTCGTTGCGCCAACGCCCATGTCGGTGCTCATTCTCGGAGCCAGCGGCACGGGCAAAGAGTATGTTGCGCGCCGCATTCACAGCCAGAGCAGCCGCGCCGACAAGCCCTTCTTTGCGCTCGACTGCGGAGCCATACCCAAGGACGTGGCGGCGTCTGAGTTCTTCGGATACACCAAGGGAGCCTTCACAGGCGCCACGACCGACAAGCGCGGAGCCTTTGAGGAGGCCAACGGCGGAACACTGTTCCTCGACGAGGTGGGCAACCTGACCTACGACGTGCAGGTGCAGCTGCTGCGTGCCCTTCAGGAGCGCAAGGTGCGCCCGTTAGGCTCGCCAAAAGAGATAAGCGTGGACATACGACTGGTGTGCGCCACCAACGGCAACCTGGCGCAGCTCGTGGCCGACGGAAAATTCCGCGAGGACCTTTATCACCGCATCAACGAGTTCACCATATATATGCCCGAACTTAAAGACCGCGGCGCCGACCTGTTTCTGTTTGCCGACCTCTTTGTCAGTCAGGCCAACGAGGAACTGGGACGCAACGTGGCGGGATTCGACGACAAGGCGTCGGAGATGCTTGCGCGATACAGCTGGCCGGGCAACCTGCGCGAGCTTAACAACGTGGTGAAGCGTGCCACCCTGCTTACGCGCGGCTCATACATCGGCAGCGAAGAGCTGTCGAAGGCCATGACGCGCCCCGTGAGACAGGAGCCAACAGCCCTGCACGACGAGCAGACCGAACGCCAGCGCATAATAGACGCACTGCGCGCCACGGGCGGCAACAAGACCAAAACAGCCCAACTGCTCGCCATAGACCGCAAGACGCTGTATAACAAGATTCAGAAATACAACATCGAGGCGTAACGGGGCATTTGCCAATTGAGAATGGAGAATTGAGAATGGAAAAACAAAGTTCGGCGTCAGCCAATTATGATTACTCTTGTGGCGGTTAAAACGGGGATGTTTTAAGGCTACAAGTTTCACATATTAATATTATTCATAATTCATGCTGCATACGTATTTAATTGCATAAAATTACGTTTATGCCGAAATGTCATCCATTACGATTGGTTTGTGTTATTGCTTTCCATAAAAAGTCATGTGTAATTCATGGTTTCATAAATGAAAAACATAATTACACATGACTGTAAATCAGGAAATGCACAATGTTTTTAGCTATTATTGGAGCTAAATGAAACAGATACAGTATATCTAACTCTTACAACTTTACCATCAGACTTACCAGGTATCCATTTTGGCATATTGTTGATAAGTCCCAATGCTTCCTTGTCGCAAAGTTCATCAACGCTTCGCAAAATTTTTGCGTTGGAGATTGAGCCATCCTTATTTATAATGAAATGTACTATAACACTGCCTCGTATACCTTGCTGTTTTGCCTGTGGTGGGTAATTGAGGTTATCTTTTAGATATTTTGACAAAGCTTCCTGCCCTCCTGCAAATTGAGGCATTTCCTTTACTACATCATATACTTTACCTTCATCAGGAGCCTCTATTTTGTCTATGACTACAATTTTTTTAAAAGGAATGCATTCATATTTATCTTGTTCCAAACCAAAACCATTTTCTTTTTTTATTTTTTCTACAATCGTTCTTACATCGACTCCGAATACTTCAGGCAACAAACCATCAGATAGATTAGAATAATTATTCTCTCCCTGTTTGAAATAAGTTTTTTCTTGACAAATCAGTTTACCAACTATAGTAGAGTCTTTCTCTGAATTGTATGCAGAAATATATTCTTGTGGATCGACATCTTCAAATTCATATCTTGTAATATTACCCGTTGATTCATTTTTTGTTTGTTTAAGTACCAATAGTCCATGCACATACTTTTCTGTATCTATATAAAGATTGCCATATGATTGGTAACGTTTAATCCAAACTCCATCAGGAAAACCATCATCATCAAACTGTCCGGACATTGTCCAATTTTCATTTCTCGTTTTCATGATTTTCTTTACTTTGCCTGTTATCCTGTTATTCTTCATCTGAAAGATATCACCTTGACTATTCAAAGTTCCTTCCATGTGGCCATCTACATAATTAATCACAGCCGAGAAATCAGAAAAGACAATATTTTTTGATGCTACCTTATGTTTATAAATCCATTCACCGTTCTTTTTACCTTTATTGTAGTTTCCTGAAGCATATTGTGTATCAGTATACGATATATTACCACCAATCATACCCACTCCGACACCTACACCACTTTGAGTTTTATTGTACGTAAACTTTCCTTGTTTTATACGTTCTCCATTTTCGTCCTCATAATAAGTATAAGTGGCTTTACCACCTTCATACAGTCCACTATAGGTTTTCAGGGTTTGTCCCATGCCGCTCCCAACAGTTACAGATAGGATTAATAATAAAATTGATTTTTTCATTGTAAATATAATTAAATGATTATGTTAACGTGAGTTCGGTATAATAATCTTATGCAATAAGCCTGCTTTTATCAATGATGTCAATATTGAGTGACGGTTTCT
>PPYE01585052.1_pt1 | contig 32599 bp, 25 predicted proteins | sample 1559881 | NCBI WGS metagenome assembly PPYE01 (sample SAMN08240022, study PRJNA423297) | Human gut metagenome, whole genome shotgun sequencing project.
GTAAACTATTGAACCGCCTTGGTACCGAACGGTATGCCAGGTGGTGTGGAAGGGGGACTAATCATCCCCCTATCCGATTCTGCAGTCCTGACATTCAAATAAATCTCGCTGCAGTGTCACTCTCCGCGAGGAGGGTGTGGATTGAAATCCAGGTGGATAAGTTCGCACAGTCGGCAGCGGCAAGTCACTCTCCGCGAGGAGGGGTGGATTGAAATTCATCCTTTTGTACATTGCTCCGTTTGGCTCTGTGTCCCTCTCCGCAAGAAGGATGTAAACTGAAACAGCAATAAAACCAAATACCCAACAAAGGAAAAATCCACTCTTTAAAAATCAAGTGCAGAATAGAGCCATTTATATCAGCGCTGCATTTGGAGATACCGTAGTTGTTCACAAACAACCAATCTCCCGATTACGCAAATCCCCTTGACCATCATGACAAAACCCATTGACACCAGCAAAAAATCTAACTATAATAATGGCACAGTAACCCGGTAATTTACCTACAGCGTTGGTCGTTGGGCTGGCGCTGTTTTGTTATGCAGGATTTATTCTTGGATTTGGGAGAATATAACTGTCGGAGGATGAACATGGCAACAATCAAGGAAATTGCAAAGGCATGTAACGTCTCAATCTCAACGGTTTCTAATATACTAAATGGCAAGGAAAAGGCCAGACAGGAGACAAAGGAACTGGTTTTGCAGAAAGCAAAAGAGATGAATTACGTGCCGAATTATATGGCAAAAAATCTGAAACAAAAAAATACCAAAACAATCGGAATCATAGCAGAGGATCTGACTATATTCCATACCCCTGCCATTGTGGACGGCATAAGCGCCTGTCTGGAAAAAAAGGGCTATGCTCTGCTTATGGGCAACATGAGAATGTATCAGAAATACGGCAACGCTTTCTATACGTATAAAGAATACAGCAGCCTGGTTCAGGGCGAAATGCAGGAGATGCTTGCGAAAAGAGTGGAAGGTATCATATATGTGGAAGGCCATTACCATGTGATGAAACAATTTCCGGAACTGTTAGCGGTCCCAACAGTAGCAGTATATGGAAAAGTGGACAGCAGTGAGGTACCTTCGGTTATTTATGATGATGAACAGGGCGGATATGAGGCAGCAAAAACACTTATTTCCATGGGACATAGAAAAATAGGAGTCATCACAGGAAATCATCAAAGCCACCATACAATGGAACGAATGAGAGGATTTATGAAAGCTCTCTTTGACAACGGAATCCCATTCAATCCGTGTTGGGAAATAAGTGGAGAGTGGAATCGTGCGGACGGCTATACAGCTGCGGAACAGTTGATCCAGCAGGGAGTCACTGCGATTTTCGCTATGAATGACATTATGGCAGGCGGCGTATATGACTATGTCAATGAAAAAGGTTTGAAGATAGGAACGGATTTATCAGTTATTGGTTTTGATAACAGAGAAATTAGTGAAGCGTTTTACCCAACGCTGTCTACGGTTGCACTGCCATTGAGCTATATGGGAAATATAGCGGCAGAACTTTTGACCATGAAGTTAGAAAATCAGGCAGGAGAGGCGGAAAAGAGGGAATATAAAATACCCTGCCAGGTAATATACCGCAATTCCATTTGCAGGATTCAGTAATACTATCATCTGTTTCATAAAATCTATAAAGAACAAAAATATCATATCTCGATTCAACAGTCAAAAAAACCGGTATATCACACTGACATCAGCCGATATTTTATCCAATTGCAGAAGAGCACGGTACTATCCAGTGATATAAACAGGTGAAATAAGTAAAACGTTATACTAAAATATAAAATTTCATACACAAAGTTCCTTAAATTGTATTGTTATTTAGACAAAATAGTAGCGTAAATAGGAAAAATAATATAAAAGGTACAAGTGGCCTGATGATTGCAGACTTGTACCTTTTCTGTTTTCTATTGCCAAAGTAAAACGAATTAAAATTGTATAAAATGTACAATAATAGGGCGATAAAATTTTCTATTTATCACAAAAACCATATAAAATAAGAAAAAAATGTTGTACACGGTATTGTTATAAAGTATAATTCTTCCATAATTAGTAAAACGTTTTAAAGAAAGGGAGAATAAGATGAAAAAGAATCAATACGCACTCTCAGGATTGTCTTTAGCCCTGATAGCAGCCATGACTCTTGGAACCTGTCTGCCGTATCTCGGCCCAATAGAGATAAAGGCAGCAGCCCGGGAATTCATCGCAGAGAAGACAGATAAGGGATATCATCTCCGCAATGAATATTTTGATGTAGAGACCGGCAGGTACGGGGAAATTACATCCTTGAAAATTGTCGGAGACGAATATGATACCAACTATGTCATGAACGTCAATGACAATCCAAAACAGGACACGCCTGCCCATGAATGGATGGGTGACCTGATGTTCAAGACAAAGAAGAGCGGGGAGGAGAACTGGACAGAAGCGCTGACAAATTCCTCTGATGCGGGAAGAAGCGTGGAGTTAAAGGACAATAAGATTGTTGTAACCTACGACAACACGAAAACGGAAGGGGAGAGAGCCATCAGGGATTTCAGGCTGGTGGAGACCTATTCCCTGGCGGATGACCAGCTTCGCTGGGAAATCACCGTAGAAAATACCACGGACACAGATCTTATTTTCGGTGACTTTGGTGTGCCTCTGGCATTCCATGAAATATGGGTAAACCAGGGAGAGGCATACGAAACCTGCACTGTGGACCACAGCTTTGTGGGAAAAGATTCTTCCTATGTGTATGCCACAAGACCAAGCGGTGAGGGGCATTTTCTGCTCATGACTCCGGATACGGAGACAGGTGCAGGATTTGAATACCAGGACCACTGGCAGGTGGGACAGAGAAGAGCAGAAGAAAAAGAGTGGTGTATGGATCAGGCTGACTGGGCAAATGGTCTGAATGTATTTTATATTCACGCAGATGCTGTCAGTGCAGATGAGAAATCAGGCAATAAGGGCTATATGGACAGTACCAGTATGACGCTTGAAGCCGGAAAAAGCAAAACCTACGCGTTTGAATTCACAGGTGTGGCGGATGAAAAAGAGATGAAAGATACCCTGTATGAAGAGGGCATCATGGATGCAGTGGCAGTCCCGGGCATGACATTCGCCAGGGATATGCCGGCAAAAATGTATCTGCATACAAAGGTTCCGTCAGAGGATATATCCTTTGAATTCCGCTGTCCTCATACCAATAACCTTCACCGGGGCACCAATACGGTATCCAATAACCTGCCCTGCGAAAAGACAGAGGATAACACCTATGCAGAGTTTACAGAGACAAAAGTGATTGACGGTGAGCAGTACCATATTTATAATATCGCTTTCGGAGATTTGGGACAGAATGATATCATTGTGAACTACAGACAGAACGGGAAAGAGAAGACAACCATGCTGCAGTTCTATATGATGGATGATTTACAGTCCGCTCTGAATCTGCACTCGGATTTTCTGCTGAAAACACAGTGGGACGCGCCGGGAGCTATCCAGGATAAAGTATTTGATGACTGGATGATGGACAGCAAGTCAAAACGCGGTTCCTTTGACGGATACTGGGGCTGGGGTGATGACTGGGGATATGTCCATGGAGAGTATCTGGCGGAAATGAATTCCTATAATCCTGTGGAAGAGCAGGTACAGGCCCTGGACGAATATCTGGATACAGCTATCTGGGAGAATCTGATGCAGGAACACCAGGAAGATTTCCTGATACACGATTTCCTGATGCCGGAACCGAACGGTACACCGACATACAGAGGATTCGCATACCCCCATATTTATAATACTTACTTTTCCATGTATAAAATCGCAGAGCAGTACCCGGATCTGATCGAGTACAAAGAGGATGCGGACACCTATCTGCTCCGATGTTATCATATTATGGATGCCCTCTATAACGAAGGAAGTGTAGGATACAACTGGAATACAGGACTTATGGGAGAGTCCACTACACCATCTATTATCCAGGCTCTTAAAGAGAGAGGATATGAGGAAGAGGCAGAAAACCTGGAATCTGTCATGGAGAAAAAATTTAATAACTTTGCCAATGACAAATATCCGTACATTTCAGAATACCCATATGACAATACCAGTGAGGAAGCTGTATATACCATGGCAAAAATGTTCGGAAACGAGGAGGTCATGGCAAAAGTAAACGAAAAGACAAGGGCCTGCCGCGGTGTACAGCCAATCTGGTACCATTACGGAAATCCAACTACCATCTGCGGCGAAAACTGGTTCAACTTCCAGTATACAGCCTCCCTGGCAGGATACTGCATGGATGACTGGCTGCGCAGGCAGGATAACGGCATGTCATCTGAGGAGGCAGGACTTGCACAGCGCATTAACTATGCAGGTAAACTGGCTAACTTCACTGTCATCAACTCCGGCCAGATTGACGCGGATGCGGAAAATGTGGGCACGGCTGCCTGGACATATCAGGCAGAAATGGGAAATGATACGGCACTGGGAACCGGAGGCGGAAAACTCCACAATGGATGGAGACAGATGTCAGGAGAGGCAGATCTGGCCCTGTTTGGAGCAATCAGGATCGCTTCCTCTGATGTGGCAGAAGACCCGGTATTCGGACTTCTTGGATATGGCTGTGAAGTCTCTGACAATGGCAGCAGCTATGAGGTGACGCCTCTCGACGGCGTATACCACAGACTGAACCTGATCAATGAGCAGGTTTCCCTGGAACTGTACAGAGATCAGTACAGCAGCGCAGTAGTTTCCAAAGACGGAAGCAGTATTTCTTTGGATATCGTAAATGTGACGGGACAGGAACATGAATCAAATCTGGACATTACCGGTATTCCGGCAGGTACCTATCAGGTTTTTGTCAACGGTCAGACAGCCGGAAGCTTTGAAGCTCAGGATCAGACCACGACCGTGGCTCTGCCTATTCCGGAAGGTGACAGCGCCGGGATCAGGATTCAGCCAGGGGAGCTTCTGAATGATACAACACCTGTTGTGGATGCAGGGGAGGATACCCGGGTTACCATGGAGGAAGAAACGGTTCTCCACGGTATGGCAAGAGATGCCGCATGGCTGCACAGAACCTCTGATGTGACATGGACAGCAGAGGAGGCGCCAGCCGGTGCAAAAGTCACTTTTGCAAACGATAAAGCGGTTTCCACAAAAGTGGAATTTGACAAAGCGGGGGAATACACCCTGAAACTTACAGCAGAAGGCAGAAGCAATACAGCCAGTGATACGGTTAAGATTACAGTGGAAGGCATACCGCAGCTTCCGGAAACCATCGCTTCTTATGATTTTGAGGAGGCAAATGTTGATACAGAGAATAAAACTGTAAAAGATATCAGCGGTTCAGGTATCAATGCTGAACTGAAAGCAAATGTGGAATTTTCCGAAGGAAAAGACGGCAGAGGTGTTTCCATGGATGGAGAGATCGGCGGATACGTGAAGCTAAAAAGCGGCCTTACAAAATATACCAAAGAGGCCACCATATCCATGGATATAAAACTGAACGGCAAACAGACAAACGGGACGAGACTTTTCGAATTCGGCGATATGGATGATAATTTGTTCTACGCTGCCTGCGAAAGCGCCAACGAACTGTCGCTGAATATAACAAACCAGAAGACAAAAGAGGTCATAACAGCAAAATCAGGTGTGCTCCTCAACCCGGATGCATGGCAGAATATTGAAGTCACCCTGAAAGACAACAGGGCAGTGCTGTATATCAACGGGGAAGCATACGCAGAGATAGAGGATGCGGAATTTGATTTCAGCCGATTGGGTACCACCCAGCGCAGCTTCCTGGGACGTTCTTATTCTGAAAGCACTCCATGGCTGAACGGTACCTATGATAACTTTAAAATGCTGTCAAAAGCCATGAGCGCAGAGGAAATCAAGGCGGCGTATGGATCCGATGAGGCAGTTACCGTGACAGAGGTTGTGGTATCACCAGTCATCACCTCTGTAGGCGTAGCACCTGAAATGCCGAAAACAGCCAAGGTGGAGTATTCCAACGGTCTGTGCCAATATGAACAGGTAACATGGAATGAGATTGACAAATCTTCCTACGCAAAGAAAGGGGAATTTGAGGTTTCAGGAAGAATTGATGCCCTGGAACTGGAAGTTTCCACAATGGTTCAGGTAGTGGAGGGAAAAGAACAGAATATCGCTCTGCTGGCCGTACCCACAGCTGTTTTTGATAATCCGGATGACCTGGGCGGTGTAGCAGGCTTAAACGATGGATTTGACCCTGCAAACTCCAATGACAAGTCACACGGTGTATGGCACAACTGGCAGGGAGACCAGAAAGGAGAAGCCTGGGTACAGTACACCTGGAACGCAGAGGTTACCATTACAGGCACGGATGCTTATTATTTTACAGACGGCAACTTTGCGCCGGCCTCCGTCAATTTCCAGTATCTTGACCGTGAAGGTAATTGGAGAGATGTGGAGAACGGGGACGGCTTTGGTACAAAATTAAATCAGTATAATAAAACCGTCTTTTCACCTGTGACCACCACAGCATTCCGCATGATCATGAACCCGAAGACACTGGGATGCGGTGTGATCGAATGGAAAGTATACGGTTACTCTGATGAATCCGCAGCAGATAAAAAACTTCTGCAGGCAGCTCTGGATAAGGCCAAAGCCCTGAATCTCCATATTTTTGAGGAAGGTGCTGAGGAAATCCTGAATACAGCCATAGCGGAGGCGCAGGCTGTCTTTGACAATACAGAAGCATCCCAGGATGAGGTGGATGCGGCAGCAGCCAGACTGGAGAGAGTGATGATCACCCTTCCTGTAAAGGATGCAAATCTGGCGTACAGTGCAACACCGTCAACCAGCTTTATATCCGACTGGGAAAAATTATCGGCGGTAAATGACGCAGTTGTACCTGAAAGTTCACAGGATCCGGATCCGTCATTGTACGCAAGATACGGTACATGGGGCAATGAAAGTGAATATGAAACGGTTACTTACACATGGGATACAGATGTGACATTAAACGAAAGTGATATTTATTTTTGGTATGACGGAAGCACCACCACAAACGGTGGTATTAATATTCCGGAATCTTATAAATATGAATATCTGGACAAGGAAGGAAATTGGAATGAGGTAACAGAACCGACCGCTTACGCAACAGAAATTGACGGTTTCAACACTACATCCTTTGAGCCTGTGACAACGAAAGCTTTCCGGGTGACCATGGTAAAACAGGATGAAGATAAAAATGGTAAAAATGGTGTTGGCCTGATGGAATGGAAGGTATACGGCACCATAGCAAAAGCAGATAAGACGGCTCTCACAGAAGCTGTGGAGGAGGCTTCAGGCATTGAAACAGAGATTTATACACAGGAGACAAAAACAGCCTTTGAAAAGGCACTGGCAGATGCTAAGGCTGTCCTTGCCGATTCGGATGTAAGCAGTGAGGAAGTGAAGTTAGCCCTTTCCAGGCTGGTAAAAGCACAGAATAATCTGGAAGAAAAGGGCGGAGAGGGTATCCGTAATCTGGCCTTGGGAGCTAAGACGGACGGCCTGTGCAATTATGACGGATTGGACGGACGGCTCAGTGACCTGGGCGGCCTTGCAGCCCTCAATGACGGCGCAGTACCCGAAAATTCTGCGGACCAGAGCAGCCCTGTATGGCACAACTGGCATGACCGTTACGGCAGTGAAAACCAGATTCTTAACGGATGGGTATCCTACACCTGGGATGAACCGGTGGTTCTTGACAGCACCAACGTTTATTATTTCAGGAACGGAAGCGGAGATTTCCTTCCAAAAGCAGTACAGTTTGAGTATCTGGATGAGGAAGGCATTTGGAACGCGGTTACAGGTGCAGAGGGACTTGGCTGTGAAGCTGACCGATTCAATACCACTACATTTGACAGAATCACCACCACAGCGATTCGTATGAACATGGAACCGGCCCTCAGGGAAGAGAATCAGGAAGATCCTTCCAGAGGAACCGGAGTCCTTGAATGGCAGGTAATGGGCATTTACGCAAAAGAACTGCCAAACAAAGATACGCTCAGGAAAGCTGTAGAGGCGGCAGAGGAGAAACAGGAGACAGATTATACAGAGGACTCCTGGAAAATATTCGACCGGGCGCTGAAAAATGCAAAAGAAGTTCTGAATGACATATATACGGATCAGGAGCAGGTTGACAACGCTCTTGACAGCCTTATGGAGGCCATGGAAAACCTTACAGAAGCCGGCACTGAATCAGGGGTCAGAAATATGGCGGCCTGTGCGGCGGCAGAGGGATTATGCAGCTATGACGGACAGGACGGCAGACCATACGATCTGGGCGGACTTGCAGCTTTAAATGACGGCGCAGTACCCGAGAATTCTGCGGATACAGCAAACGGTGCATGGCACAACTGGTTAGACCGCTACGATGATAACGGCAGCATACAAGACGGCTGGGTATCCTATACCTGGGAGAAACCGGTGGTTCTGGAAGGCAGCAGTGTATACTTCTTCCAAAATGGAAACGGGGATTTCCTTCCTGCATCCGCACAGATTGAGTATCTCAGTGAGGAGGGTACATGGCTTCCTGTTTCTGAAAATCGTATGGGATGCGATGCGGATACATTTAACACGATAACATTTGACAAGATTACCACAACCTCCATCCGGATGATTATGAAACCGGCTCTGCGGGAGGGCAGTGAGGAAGACCCGTCAAGGGGAACCGGAGTCCTTGAATGGCAGGCAATGGGCCGGTACGCAGATGAAATCAAGGAAAACGCGGATAAAACACTGCTGAAGGAAGCACTGGCTGAGGCGGCAGGAAAACAGCAGGCAGATTACACAGGGGCAAGCTGGGAAGCGTTCCGAAAAGCTTATGAAAAGGCAAAAGATATTTATGCCGATACAGATGCGGACCAGACACTTGTGAATGCTGTACTGGCAGAACTGAACGATGCCATATCAGGCCTGACCGAAAAAGCAGATTTGACAGAGCTTAACAGTATGATCGCCCGGGCTGAGAAGAAGACAGAGGATGCTTACACAGAGGAAAACTGGAATCTGTTTGCAGAGGCTCTGACAGCAGCGAAAGCTGCGGCGGAAAAAGAAGATATCACACAGGAGGAAGCCGACAACGCAAGAGATGCCCTGCGGTCTGCTATGGAGAACCTGGAGAAAAAAGATGCAGATGTGGTAAATAAAGAAGCTTTGAAAGCAGCGATTGAGGAGGCAGAGAAAAAAGAGGAATCCAAATATACAAAAGAGAGCTGGGAAGGATTTGCCCGGGCCTGGAAGGCAGCAAAAGAAGTCTTTGAGAATGAGGCCACCACTGCGGAGCAGGTGGAGGAGCAGACAGCTCTTCTGAATGCAGCCATGGCAGCCCTGGTATTAAGGGAAAAAGATCCGGAAGACCCGGAGCAGGAGGCAGACAAGGCAGCACTTGCAAAGCTTGTGGAGAAGGCCAATGGTTTTACAAGAGCTGACTATACGGAAGATACATGGGCAGTCTTTGACCTGGCACTGGTAAACGCCCAGAAAGTTCTGGCTGACAAAGCAGCGGACCAGGAGACTGTGGACAAGGCAGGTAAAGACCTGCAGGCAGCAATGAATCAGCTTGTGAAGGTAAACAACGAAAGCAGCCTGGATCTGAGCCGCATCAAAGCCCTGATCCAAAAGGCGGAAAAGCTGGAAAAAGAAGATTACACCGCAGCAAGCTTTCAAACCTTCAGCCAGGCATTAAAGGAGGCAAAGGCAATCCTGGACGCTGACGGCGCGTCACAGAGTGATGTAGACAAAAAAGCGCAGGTACTTGAAAAAGCCATGAAGAATCTGAAGAAAAAATCAGGTTCCGGTCCCAAGGCGCCCGGAAACACTGGCGGAAAAGGCAGTTCAGGCAAAGGAAGCGGTTCCGGTTCCGGAAATGGTGCCAAAAGTGTGAAAACAGGAGATGAAACACCAATTCTTCCGTTTGCAGGCGTTGCTGTGCTCTCCCTTGCAGGAATCGTGTGTCTTCTCAAGAGAAGACGGACAGAATAAGAAATAACAAAATAAAATAAGAATTTTTTACAGAGCATCTGCCGCAGACTGAGCCGGCAGATGCTCTTTTGCATTAACCTGCGCAAAACAGTAAAATATTGTTATTAAGATAATTTTATTAGACTATTTGCTGAAATCTGTTATAATAACTTTTAGATGTATTAAGGAGACAGACTATGCAGAACAAACAGAAAAAGAATGCATGGATTCCCTCATACGCAGTATTTCCGCTGCTTTCCTGTGTGACAGTGAACTGTATTGTGTATTTTGGGATTGCCAAGCTTGCCAGCGAATGGAAGCATTATGACCTGACGCTGCCCTTTGACAGGGCGGTACCTCTGGTTCCCGGATTTGTATCCGTCTATCTGGGATGCTATCTGTTCTGGATTATAAATTACATACTGATTGCAAGGCAGGGCGAGGAACATTGTATCCGTTTTGCCACGGCAGACATGATGTCAAGGCTGGTCTGCTGTGTGTTTTTTTTACTGCTGCCAACAACGAATGTCAGGCCTGCGCTTGAAGGGGAGGGCATCTGGGTGACTCTGTTGCAGGCTGTATATAACATGGATGCTCCGGTGAATCTCTTCCCCTCCATTCACTGCCTGGTAAGCTGGTTTTGTTTTATTGGCATTCGGGGAAGAAAATCGGTTCCAAAGGCGTACCGGGTATTTTCCTGCCTGTTTGCCCTGCTGGTATGTGTGTCCACGCAGGTGACAAAACAGCATTACATAGTGGATGTGTTCGGCGGGATCGCCATAGCGGAAATTACTTATTATATTGCATTCCATACGAATATATGCAGGCTGTCTAAAAAAGTATTTGACAGATTATATGAAATGTTTTTTAGCAGGAGAAAAAGTGCCTGCGGGAAAGAGAGTGAAGTTTGACAAGTAAAAAGAAAAAAATAGGAAACGGACTGTTTCTTGCAGCGGTTTTCATTTTGACCATATACAGTGTTTTCCACGGGGAGGATTTCCATGCTGTGCTGAAGGCTATCGTCAGGGTGAACCCCTGGTATCTTCTTCCGGCGGTGCTGGGCGTGATCATTTTTATCTGGGGAGAATCCATCATTATCCATTACATGCTGGGAACACTGAGTATCAGGACAAAGAAAAGGACCTGCTTCCAGTATTCCTGTATCGGGTTCTTCTTCAGCTGTATCACGCCGTCCGCAAGCGGCGGGCAGCCTATGCAGATTTATTATATGAGGAAAAACAAGATTCCCGTTCCGGTGGCTACACTGGTACTTATGATCGTTACCATCACGTACAAATCTGTGCTGGTGTTTATCGGCCTTTTTGTTGCATTTTTCCAGAGAGGGTTTGTACATAAATATCTGGAAGGAATTCTTCCGGTCTTTTATCTGGGAGTGGCTTTAAATGTATTCTGCTGCATTGCCATGTCTGTCCTGGTGCTGTGTCCCTCACTGGCAAAGTTCATTATGATGAAGGGACTTGTGATTCTGGAACATGTGCGGATTTTCAGGAAAAAAGAGGAGAGAACCAGGAAGCTGGAAGAGTCCATGAATCACTATACGGTTACTTCGGATTACCTGAAAGGACATGGGAAAGTGATCGTAAATGTGCTGCTGATCACATTTCTGCAGAGATTTGCCCTGTTTTTTGTGACATGGTTTGTTTACCGGGCCTTCGGTCTGCACGGGGCAAGTGTCTATGATGTGGTCATGCTTCAGGCGGTAGTGTCTGTGTCTGTGGATATGCTGCCTCTGCCGGGAGGAATGGGAATCAGTGAGAATCTGTTTCTGATCATATTCAAAACGATTTTTGTGGGCAGCCTGCTGCTGCCCGGCATGGTTTTAAGCAGAGGGATCGCTTTTTACGTGCAGCTGCTTTTCAGCGCGAGTATGACTGCAGTTGCGCATTTTACAATAGGACGTAAAGTTCAGGACAGTGCCGCGTAGGGTTTGGAGAGTGCCTTATGTACCGGGAAGGATAAAGAAAAGAGGGACAGAAAAAAGATGATAGGATTTTATAATTATTCAGTGATATTAACTTATATAAGCCTGATTTCTTCCGTATTCGGAATGTCGCAGGCAATACACGGCAGATTTAAGGTGGCAGTGTTCTGCCTGGCTTTGTCAGGACTGTGTGATATGTTTGACGGAAAAATCGCCCGCTCCATGAAAAACAGGACAGAGGATGAGAAATCATTTGGCATCCAGATCGATTCCCTGTGTGACGTGGTCTGTTTCGGTATATTTCCGGCTATGATATGTTACCTTTTAGGCGTGAGGGGGCCTGTGGGGCTGGTGATCATAGCGCTGTACTGTGTCAACTCTGTCATACGGCTCGCTTACTTTAACGTGATGGAAATGAAAGGCGCACTGGTCAGCGAGGAGGGGGAGAAATACTACAAGGGCCTTCCCATCACCTCCATGGCTGTGGTGCTCCCGCTGGTGTTCATGATACAGTTTTTTGTGCCGGATTTTGTATTCATCATATGCCTGCACCTGGCGCTTCTGGTGGTAGGGACACTGTTCGTGGTGAATTTCCGGTTTAGAAAGCCAAAGAACTCCACGCTGGCAGTTCTGGTGGCAGTGGTGGCTGTGGCTCTCTGCATTATGATTCTCAGGACCAGATACCGCATAGAATTCAGACACGGCTGGCCATGGCTTCCCTGGCTGCGGAAGCTGTAAGATACAGGAGGATAACGGGATGAAATACATAGACAGAGAAGGAAAGATCACAACAGAGGATTCCGGGCAGGACAGACTCCTTCGGTGGATGTATGCCCACAGGGCAGGACGTCTGGCCTTAAAGGTCCTGGTTTTGCCTGGAGTTTCCAAAGCAGGTGGATGGCTTCTGGACAGCAGGTGTTCCGGAGTGCTCATCAAACCCTTTGCGAAACGGCAGGGCATCGAACTTGACCTGTATGAGGGGCGGGAATATGCCTCCTACAATGATTTTTTTACAAGACAGATCAAGAAGGAACACCGGCCCATAGAGGGGGACGCAGGTACTCTGATCAGTCCCTGTGATGGAAAGCTGAGCGTCTATCCCATTGACGGGAAAAGGTGCTTTTCTATTAAAGGGACAGAGTACACCGTGGATTCCCTGCTGCGTTCCGGACGTATTGCCAGGAGATACAGGGGAGGATACGCGTGCATTTTCCGTCTGACCGTAGATGACTATCACCGCTACTGCTATGTGGATGACGGCGTCAAATCCGTCAATATCAGGATACCGGGTGTATTTCATACGGTGAATCCGGCGGCAAATGAGGTCTGCCCCATCTATAAGGAAAATACAAGAGAATTCTCTCTGCTGCAGAGTGAGCATTTTAAGGTGGTGCTCATGATGGAAGTCGGGGCGCTCATGGTGGGGCGTATCACCAATTATCATGAGGAGGGCAGAGTGAGAAGGGGAGAGGAAAAGGGACGCTTTGAGTTCGGCGGTTCCACTGTGATCCTGCTCTTTCAGAAGGACGCGGTGAAGTTTGACCGGCGTTTTTTGGAAAATACAGAGAACGGTTATGAGACCATTGTGAAAATGGGAGAGAGACTGGGGGAGGAAACGGACAGGGAATGACAGAGAGAAAGATAGCAGATTTGGATCTGCGGCAGATCGCAGAGTCCGGGCAGTGTTTCCGAATGGTTCTGAAAAGGGAAAATGTGTATGCCCTTACCGCTTTTGGAAAGTATCTGGAAATAGAACAGAACGGAGACATGTTTTCTTTTTCCTGCACAGAGGAAGAGTTTGGGGAAATCTGGGAGGATTATCTGGACCTGCATACAGATTACGGCGCGATCAAAAGATCGGTAGATGGGGAGGATACCTATCTTCTGGAAGCTGTGCGGGAAGGATGGGGTATACGGATCCTGCATCAGGATCTATGGGAAATGATAGTGACTTTTTTGGTATCCCAGAACAACAATATCTCCCGCATCAGAAAAAGCATTGAACTGCTGTGCAGTACCGTAGGAACAGAACAGTATACAGAGGAAGGGCTGCGGTATGATACATTTCCGGAACCAGAAGCGATCGCGCATGCAGGTATGGAAGTCCTTTCCACCTTGGGACTGGGATACAGGGATAAGTACATTTTAGGTGCAGCGCAGGCTGTCCTGGACGGCAGTCTGGACCTGGAAATGCTGCGTTTGGCAGATTATGAGACTGCCCACAAAGAGCTGGTAAAACAGTATGGGATCGGAAAAAAGGTGGCAGACTGTATCTGCCTTTTCGGACTTTACCATATAGAGGCATTTCCGGTGGATACCCATGTGAAAAAGATTTTGGAGGCCCATTATCCGGGGGGATTTCCCCATGAAAGGTATAAGGGATATGCGGGAATCCTGCAGCAGTATATGTTTTATCACGATTTAAATGCCGCGGCATAGAAAGGCAGCAGGCCTTATACGAACATACATACCCGCGCCCAGTGCCATGCCCACGCCGACCGTTGCCCACAGCCCTGCTGAGGTGGTCATAAATCCCTCCGTTTCTATTTCCATCTATTATAACAGAATATGATTTCAATAGCCAGCAAAGGAGGATTTTGCCATGATAGTGATCAATCAGGAAACTTGTGTGGGATGCGGGGCATGTGTGAAGGACTGCCCGGGCAGTGCCATTCATCTGGACGAGGGAAAAGCTGCGCCCATTCGTCCGTGCATCCAGTGCGGCCACTGCGTTGCGGTCTGTCCGGTCAATGCGGTGTCCATCCCGGAATTTGATATGGAAGATGTGGAGGAGTATCGGGAGGGTGAGTTTTCCGTTTCCGGTGAACATTTTTTAAGAGCTGTAAAGTACCGCAGAAGCATCCGCAGTTTTAAGAAGGAGATTCCGGACAGAGAAACCATAGGAAAGATCCTGGAGGCGGGCCGCTATACAGCCACAGCCAAAAATATGCAGGACTGTACTTTCGTGGTGGTCCGAGAGCGGCTGGCAGAGTTTAAAAGCCTTGTCTGGCAGGAAATGCCGGGGATCATCCGGTCCTTAAAAGAGACAGGGCCGGATTATGCCCGGGCATTTTCTTTTTTCTATAAATTATGGGAGCGTGACAGGGAGAAGGATACATTCTTTTTCAATACACCTGTATTTCTGGCCATTGCTTCGGAAAATCCTCTGGATGGAGGCCTTGCAGCCGCCAATATCGAGAATATGGCCGTTACACAGGGCCTGGGAGCGCTCTACAGCGGCTATATGATGCGTGTTATTAAGGAAAGCCCTGTTCTGCGAGAGTGGCTGGGAATCGGGGAAAAGATGGTTTCCTGCTGTATGCTGCTGGGATATCCGGATGTGAAATACAGACGCACCGCGCCCAGGAAAAAAGCGGATATTCTGTGGAAATAGTAAGGAAAACTGAGGTAAAGAGATGAAAATAGACAGGCTCATCGGCATACTCTCTATATTGCTGCAGCAGGATAAGGTGACAGCCCCTTATTTGGCAGAAAAATTTGAGGTTTCCAGACGAACCATTAACCGGGATGTGGAGGATATCTGCAAGGCGGGGATTCCGCTGGTCACGACCCAGGGGCAGAACGGCGGCATTTCCATTATGGAGGGATACCGGCTGGATAAGACGCTTCTGACCTCCGGGGACATGCAGTCCATACTGGCAGGGCTCAGGAGCCTGGACAGTGTGGCGGGAACCAATCGGTATCAGCTTCTAATGGAGAAGCTGTCTGTGGGAAGCCGGGATGTCCTCACCAGCAATGACCATATCAGAATTGATCTGTCCTCCTGGTATAAATCTGCCCTTGCGCCCAAGATAGAACGGATACAAAATGCCATTGAAGCCTGCCGCCTCATAAGCTTCCGGTATTATTCCCCAAGGGGAGAGGGGGAGCGGGAGATTGAGCCGTATCTTCTGATTTTTCAGTGGTCTTCCTGGTATGTGTGGGGATACTGCAGGCAGAGAAACGATTACCGGATGTTCAAATTAAACCGTATGGACAGTCTTCGGGATACAGGCGGGAAGTTTGAAAAAAGGCAGCTCCCTGACTGTGACTGGTCCCCCAGGCGTATCTATCCCGCTTCCATCCGTGTGAAGGTGCGGTGTGCATCCGGTATGAAATGGCGTCTCATTGAAGAGTACGGGGTGGAGTGTTTTACAGAACAGGAGGATGGATTCCTGCTGTTTGAATCAGACTTTGTGGACAGGAACAGTCTTTATGGATGGCTTTTAAGTTTTGGGGAACAGATAGAGCTTCTGGAACCGGAAGAGCTGCGGAAGGAACTGGCGGACATGTTCGGCAGAATGCAGAGACGTTATCAAAAAGAAACGGAATAACCCCGGCAATGATGACAGACAGTTGTCATGGTTCATCTGTTATAGTAGCCTTATCCCGTATCCGGCGGTTCCTGTGGGTTCTGTCCGGGCCGGAAAATCAGAAGAGATGAGGCTGTTATAAATGGAATATGAAATTGTGGAATTAGAAGAGAAAAAGGTTTTTGGCCTGAGAGCACGTACGAATAACCAGGCACCTGATGTGGGAGCCGTGATCGGCGGACTCTGGGATAGATTTTTTGTGCAGGGAATCCACGATACTATACCGAATAAGTGCAGCGGAATGCCGCTGGGGATTTATTCCGGATATGCCGGAGGGATTCTGGACGATTATGATTTTACCGCGGGGTGCGAGACAGATGCAGAAGGGGAGGCACCGGAAGGTATGGTGAGCCTGCGGATTCCTGCGGGCAGATATGCCAGATTTACAGTAAAAGGCCATATGCAGCGTGCAGTGGCGGCATTCTGGCAGGAGCTGTGGAAAATGGATCTGGACAGGGCATTCGACGCAGATTTTGAAGAATACCGGAATCAGGATGTGGAGAACGCGGTCATTCATATCTATATAGGTCTGAAATAAAAATGTGAAGCTCAGTCTTTTCCGGGTACGAAAAATATGGTATACTGGCGTTGTTGTCCGCAGATACATTTGCGGCCAAAATGCAGACCATAATATAAGACAATATGGCCGGAGAATGTGATATTCCGGTCAAAACAGTGAAAACAGGAAGGGCATGAGATATGAAAAAATGGAACTGTTTACTTGCGGCAGTGACTCTGGCACTGTCTGTTCTGCTGACAGGATGCGGCGGACAGCAGGAGGAGCCGGTCAGCCAGGCATCACCTGAAGACCTGCATCATGTGAAAATCCATGTAAAGGACTACGGCACCATCTCTGTGGAGCTGGACAGCTCGGCGGCGCCTGTGACCGTGGAAAATTTTATGAATCTGGCCGGGGAGGGTTTCTACGATGGCCTGACCTTTCACCGGATCATCAAGGGATTCATGATCCAGGGCGGTGACCCGAAGGGTGACGGCACCGGTGGTGCGGATCAGACCATCAAAGGTGAGTTTTCCAAAAACGGAGTGAACAATCCTCTGAAGCATACAAGAGGAATTATCTCCATGGCACGTTCCGGTGATATGGACAGCGCCAGTTCCCAGTTTTTTATTGTACAGGAGACATCCCCGCATCTTGACAAGGAATATGCCGCTTTCGGTCATGTCACAGAAGGTATGGATGTTGTGGATAAAATCTGTGATGAGGTGAAAACAACGGACAGTAACGGAAGTGTGGCGCCGGAGGACCAGCCGGTCATAGAGAGCGTAGAAGTGGTGGATTAGATTGTACTTGAAAAGTAAAAACTGCCGTACCGGCGGACGGGAAGAAGATTTCCCGGCAGTCGGTACAGCAGTTTTTTACTGTATGATATTGGAACGGAACAGATACGTGTCACCGCTTCTCTCCAGCGTCAGTGCAGTGTGAATGTTGCCGCTCTCAGTCTGGCAGTCAAGATAGTACATGCCGTCCTCTGTCCATCCGCTGGTGCAGAGAAAGGTCACACGGTTGGTGTCTCCGTGCTGGACATAATAACTGTCAAACTGTTCCAGGTAAGTCCAGTGAAAGCGGCTGATTTCGCTCAGGCTGATTCCCATCTTGCGCTGAAGAAAATTTTCGATCTGCTGTGAAGTCAGATGTGTCACATCTGTAAAGACCGGTTCCCCCTCTGCAGCCTGCAGTGCAGTGCTTTCCTCAAAGGTAAGCGGTTCAGAACTCATACCTGCGCCGGTGTATAAAACCTGATCCAGGTCAACCTCCTGAGGAACGCTGTAGGAGGAGAGCAGAAAACCGTAATTCTCCATGCCGCTGACAAAGGCGGAGAAAGAGTCCAGTTCCTCTGCAGTCAGATCACGGCGTTCTTCCGTGCCTGCCAAAGGGTCCGGAATCTCCTGAGGGCCGGTCTGGGTGCTGCCCGGAACTTCTGTCTCCGGGGACTCTGCAGGGGCTTCTGTCTCCTGGGAGGAATCCCCGGCTGACTGCGGCGAACCGGCATTGTTCTCCCCGTTATTCAATGTAATGCCTTTTCCGTCCAGTATTTTTACGGTGCTTTTCGGAGCTTCCGTATCCTCTTCCTTCGTATCTTTGTCAGAAGGAGAATCCTTTTTTGTCTCTGCGGCCGCCTCAGTTTTTTTGGATGCTTCTTTTGTCTGATGGCTGCCGCAGCCGCTTACAGAAAAAAGCATGGCGGAAGCGAGGATGGCCGAGAGCATCCGTGCTGCAATTTTTTTCTTCATTGGTATACCCCCTTTTGCCGGCAGCATATAAAATGCTGTATTTCGGCATAAAAATAATGTCTGTATTCCCTTATTTTATCAGGATACAGACATTTTAACATACGACCGGATGATTGTACACCCTTTCGGGTGTTATGCAAATCACGGCAGATGTTTTTCTTATCTTTGATTTGCAGGTTCAATGGCTATGGTATTTCCTTTGATCTTGGCGGTCTTCATGGCATTCAGCACGTCTTTGGCGTACTCTCTGGGAACCTCCACAAAGGTGTATTTGTCAAACATATCAATGCTTCCGATAAGTTTGCCGGGCATTCCGCTTTCCCCTGCAATGGCGCCCAGGATATCTCCGGGACGGACACGCTGTTTTTTACCGATGTTGATGAAGAGACGGACCATACCAGGCTCCTCAGCGCCGGTGTCACTGAAATCTACAACTTCCTCGTCCGGCTCCTCCTGCACCATGCCCATGTACATTTTCAGCAGGGCAGCAGCCAGGTCCAGAGTTGTGTAGTCAGAGTTGTTGACTTTCTCATCAATGGCATCGATCATGAGAGAAAGATTTTCTCTTTCAATGACAGAGTCCACATTTTCCAGAATGTTTTCCATTTTGGTGTTGGCAACATCGTTTAAGGAAGGTACCTTCTGCGCATAGATTTTTGTCTTGCAGTAGCGCTGGATCTCTCTTAATTTGTAGAGCTCCCTTCCGCTGGCGAAGGTAAAGGCACGGCCTTCTCTTCCTGCACGTCCGGTACGTCCGATACGGTGAACATAGTATTCATCGTCCTGGGGGAGATCATAATTAAATACAGCTTCAATGTCATCCACATCAATGCCGCGGGCAGCTACATCTGTGGCAACCAGAATGTCGGTTCTTCCTTTTCGGAAGCTCTGCATCACGCGGTCACGCTGTGCCTGTTTCATATCTCCGTGCAGGCCGGCAGCGAAGTAACCCCTGCCGATCAGGGCATTGACCAGGAGGTCCACCTGCTTCTTCGTATTGCAGAACACTACGGAGAGTCTTGGGGAATAGAGGTCCAGAAGACGGGAGAGCACTTCTTCCTTGTTCTTTGGCTTTACATCATAGTAGAACTGTTCAATATTGGGAACGGTCAGTTCTTTTTTCGTCACTTTAATGACCTCAGCGTCCTTCTGGAACTTCTTGGTGATCTCCAGGATGGGTTTGGGCATGGTGGCGGAGAAGAGTACCGTCTGGCGTTCTTCCGGAACTCCGCTTAAAATGGTCTCGATGTCTTCGCGGAATCCCATGTTGAGCATCTCGTCCGCCTCGTCCAGGACAACGGTGTGCACATCTTCCATTTTCAGGGTTTTTCTGCGCATGTGGTCCATGACACGGCCCGGGGTACCGATGATCAGCTGTGTTCCGCTTTTCAGAGATCGGATCTGTTTTACGATGTCCTGGCCGCCGTAGATGGGGAGCACTTTGATGCCGTGCAGGTATTTTGCCAGATTACGAATCTCATCCGCCACCTGAATGGCAAGCTCTCTTGTGGGACAGAGTACAATGGCCTGGAGTTTTTTGTTCTTAATATCTATCTTCTGCAAAAGAGGGATACCAAAGGCTGCGGTTTTTCCTGTTCCGGTCTGTGCCTGGCCGATAATATCACGGCCGCTTATCATTGCAGGAATCGCTTTGGCCTGAATGGGGGAGGCCTCCTCAAAACCCATGTATCTCACTGCTTTTTCAATTTCCGGGAATAAATCCAATTCTTCAAATTTCGTTGTTTCCATATAAAATAAATAATCCTTTCTATCGGGGGACTGCCCCGAATCCTTCATTATATAAAGGTTCGTCACGCTGAAATGTGCTGCTGCATGAAAAGGGGGTGTCGCATAAGCGCAGTAAATGCTTATCGCGGCACCCTCTTATACACAATCAGCGACTTACATCATACCAGAATCAGAAACCAATGTCAATTAGAAGATATCGACAGGATAAAGAGGCAAAAATGACAATATTGCATAAAAACAGCAGGTTTTCTTAAAAAACCTTTGCGGGTATTATGCAAAACAATTACAATAAAAGAAAACGGAGAGAGAATTCCGGAAGAAAAAAATATTTTTACAGGAGAGGATCAGACATGAGCGGAATCAATGAAAAGCTGGAAGCAAGGCCGATGGCCAGAAAAGAAAGCATTATTCAGGGGGAAAACTACAGAATCACAGTTCTGACAGAATCCCTTCTGCGTCTGGAATATAGCAGAGACGGAAGTTTTGAGGACAGGGCAACCCAGACAGTTCTCAACCGGGATTTTCCGGTGCCTGTATTCAAGGTGTCAGAGACAGAGGGGGAACTGAAAATCTTTACCAGTGCCCTGGAGCTTACCTACAACAAACAGGAATTTGCCCAAAACGGTCTTTTTATCAAAGTGACAGGCGGAAAATCCAATGAGACGAACTGGCATTATAAGGACCCTGTAAAAGATCTGGGAGGAACAGCACGCACTCTGGACGAGGCGGACGGGGCTATTCCACTGGAAAGCGGTGTGGTGTCGAGAAACGGATTTTCCATTGTGGATGACAGCCGCAGTATGGCAGTTACAGAGGATGGATGGGTGGACGTGCGCCCGGAGGGAAGTATTGATCTCTATTTCTTCGGCTATGGCCACAGGTATCAGGAGGCAGTAAAGGACCTCTACTATCTCTGCGGCAGAACACCACTGCTGCCCCGATGGGTGTTCGGAAACTGGTGGAGCCGCTATCACAGATACACAGAGCAGGAATACAAGGAGCTGATGGAGCGTTTTGAGCGTGAGCGGATTCCCTTCTCGGTGGCCGTTGTGGATATGGACTGGCATCTGGTGGATATTGATCCGAAATACGGAAGCGGATGGACCGGATATACCTGGAACCGTGAGTTTTTCCCGGACCCAAAAGAGTTTATGGACTGGCTTCACGGCAGAAATATGAAGATCACACTGAATGTACATCCCGCGGACGGGGTACGTGCCTATGAGGAGGCCTACGAGCGGGTGGCGAAACGTATGGGGATAGATCCCAAAAGCGGGGAGCCGGTGCAGTTTGATGTGACAGACAGGCATTTTCTGGAGGTGTACTTTGAGGAGCTGCATCATCCTCTGGAGGACGAGGGCGTAGATTTCTGGTGGCTGGACTGGCAGCAGGGAACCGTCACAAAGATTCCGGGACTGGATCCGCTTTGGATGCTGAACCATTTTCATTATCTGGACAGTGCCAGGAGAGGAAAACGGCGTCTCACCTTTTCCAGATATGCCGGAATCGGAAGCCACAGATACCCCATCGGATTTTCCGGCGATACGGTTATTTCCTGGGACAGTCTGAGATTCCAGCCCTACTTTACCGCAACTGCCAGCAATGCAGGATACGGGTGGTGGAGCCACGACATCGGAGGCCATATGCACGGGGTACGCGATGATGAGATGACTGCCCGATGGGTGCAGTTAGGTGTATTTTCACCGCTGAACCGCCTGCACAGCACGGATAATCCTTTCAATGGCAAGGAACCATGGAAATATAACAAGATCACGCAGAGCGTCATGGAGAAATTTCTTCGCCTGCGCCATAAATTAGTGCCGTATCTGTACACCATGAACCGTTACGCCAGCAGGGACGGCCAGCCTTTGGTGCGGCCTATGTACTGGCTGGAGCCGGAGAGGGAGGAGACTTACCATGTGCCGAATGAATATTATTTCGGAACAGAGCTGATCGCAGCACCTGTCACAGATCCGGCAGATACCTGCACCTGTATGGGATGCGCGAAGGCATGGCTTCCAAAAGGTATCTGGTTTGATTTCTTTAATGGGCGCAGATATGAAGGCGGACATCTGCTCTCTGTCTATAGAAGTGTGGAGGAGATGCCGGTATTTGTCCGTGCCGGAGGCATTGTGCCCATGCAGGAGCTGCCGGAGCAGATGAATGATTTGAGTAATCCGCAGAATCTGGAGATCTGTATCTTCCCGGGAGCTGACGGCAGCTTTTCCCTCTGGGAGGATGAGGGAGATTCACCGGAGGATGCAGATGAAAACTGGGTCTGCACAGAGCTGACGCAGAAAAACGGAGAGAGTTTCCTGATCTCTGCCGCGAAAGGAAATGTTTCCGTGCTGCCTGAGAGAAGGACATGGACACTGCGCTTTAAAGGAGTGGAAAATGCTGCTGCAGAGGTGCTGGCAGACGGACAGGCCATGGAAGCAGTGCAGTCCTATGATGCCTATACACGAACCCTTACGGTCAGGGCAGAGGAAGTACCGGTGACAAGTGAGATCAAAGTCCGGTTTACAAAAGGGCTCATGATGGCTGAAAAGGATATGACAGGAAGTGTATATGAGATCCTGGAGCGTGCGCAGATTGCCTATGATGTAAAAGAGGCTGTACTGAAAACCGTGGAGGAGCTGGGTGAGAGAGCAGTTCAGGCCCTCTTTGCCATGGGGCTGGAGGAACCGCTGCTGTGTGCGGTTACAGAAGTGCTGACCGCCTGCTGAGAAGAAATTTTTTGAAAAAGACAGAAGAGCTGCTGTGCAGGAATTTATCCTGTACGGCAGCTCTTTTTTATATGATATATTTGTCCAGAAATCTGTCTACGGTACGGAAATACAGTTTGGGGTCAGTGGCACAGGACAGCGCATGTCCGGCACCGTCCACAACCAGCTTTTCCTTTTCGCACTTTGCCGCGTGGTACAGCTTGTTCAGCATGTAGAAGGGAACAAAGGTGTCCTTTGAGCCGTGAATGAAGAGGATGGGGCGGTTGCATTTTGCTACCTGCCGTATGGCACTGGCTTCCTTGAAGGAAAAACCGTAACGAATTCTGGAGGCCAGGGAGGACAGGTACAAAAAGGGGAAGGGCGGCAGGTGGAAATAATTGTGGATCTGCACGCTGAATTCTTCCCAGACACTGGTGTATCCGCAGTCCTCGATCACAGCCTTTACATTGGACGGAAGATTTTCGCCGGAAGTCATCATTACTGTTGCGGCGCCCATGGAAATGCCCATCAGGACTATCTGGGCCTTGGGGTCTTTTTGACGGAGAAAGTCAATCCACTCCAGCACATCTTTTCTCTCCTGCCATCCCATACCGATGTATTTGCCTTCGCTGTCCCCGTGTCCTCTGGCATCGGGAAGAAGCACGGAATATCCTCTGTGCCAGAAGTGTCTGGCATACATGCCCAGCTCACAGCAGTTGTTGCGGTAGCCGTGGCATAGGATCACATAGCGTGTGCTTCCCGCCTGGATGGAGGGGAGAAACAGCCCGTTCAGCTTCATGCCGTCCCGGTTGATCAGAGTGACTGAGGAAGCTTCTTTACGGATCCATTCCCTGCCGGGACGCAGGAAATCGCCCAGCGGATCAGGCTTGTCTGTATTCTTCCGCTCCGTCCGGTACATGGGAAATGTGCGGGAGAGGGCAAAACGCCTCAGAAAACTGGTGAGCACATAGGAGGCCCCTATACAGACACCTGCCCCTGCGACCGCGGCATGTTTTAAAGTTTTGGAAGATAATTTTTCCTTCATAGTATTATCAATACTCCTTTTCTCTTTCCGGCGTTTACAGTATATGAAAATCAGGAGGTGATTATTCGGTCAGGTCTGTGCATTGACTGTATAAAAAATCAAAGATTCTCCATGGCTTCCTTAACGCGCTCCAGATCGTCGCGGATGGACATGGCCTGGGGACAGACTTCCTCACATTTGCCGCATTTCTGGCAGTGGTCAGCCCGGGCGTCTTCTTCCAGGTCATTAAAGTAGGCACGTTTGGCCTGTTCTTTATTTTCATACATGGACAGATCATTCCAGATGCGGAAATTCTGGGGGATGTTCACGCCAAAGGGACATGGCATACAGTATGCACATCCGGTACAGCCGTTTTTGGTGCGCTGTTTGATGGCAGTGGCAACATCAGCTACGATTTCCTTTTCCTGCAGGGAGAGCGGCGTAAAGTTCTCAAAAGTGCTCAGGTTGTCCTCCACCTGTTCCATAGTGGTCATACCGCTTAAAACTACTTTTACATTGGGTTTGCTTGCCACCCAGCGAAGCGCCCAGGAGGAAATGCTGGCATTTGGTTTGTAATCCTTGAATGGTTCTGTGACGGAATCCGGCAGAGTGGCGAGAGAGCCGCCCTTGACAGGCTCCATGATCACCAGAGGGATACCCAGCTCCTGTGTCAGCTCGTAGCCTTTGTCACCGGCCTGGATGTCTGTGTCCACGTAGTTGTACTGGATCTGACAGAAGTCCCATTTGCGGTAAGTGGCTATGGTTTTAAAGGTTTCAAAATCATCGTGGAAGGAGAAGCCGAAAAACTTGATCTTTCCTTCTTTTTTCAGCTCTTCCATATAAGGGATGATACCCAGATTCAGGACATTCTGCCATTTTTCTTTGTCCAGGCAGTGAAGCAGGTAGAAGTCCACATAATCCACATCCAGACGGTCAAGCTGTTCCTGGAAAATGCGTTTTGCGTCATCCAGGGTTTTTACATTCCATACGGGCAGTTTGGTTGCCAGATAGAAGCTTTTGCGGTCGTATTTTTTCAGGACTTTTCCCACAAAGGGTTCGCTGTCGCCGTTGTGGTATGGATAGGCTGTGTCTATGTAGGTGACTCCGGCCTGAAGTGCGCGATCCAGCATTCTCTCAGCTTCCGCCTCGTCGATATTTCCGTCAGGTGTCTGCGGAAAGCGCATGCAGCCAAAGCCCAGAAGGGACGGAGATACGCCCAGATTTTCTAATTTACGGTATTCCATAGTGTAAAACCTCCTCGTTTCAGTCAAAATGGTTTCATTAGTAGTTGATATCTATTTTATCATTCTATGCAGGGGAATGACAAGAGATTTCCTGAATTATTAGGGCTTTTTCGTGGAAATGTGTGAAAAAATAAAGTATACTGAACTTAATGGCCAGAATGTGCAGGAATGTCCCAAAAAGGAGGGGCAGCCGAGGCACGAACCGCCTGGGAAAGTGCATGGCAGAACAGGAATTATGGGAGAAAAGGAGAGAGATTATGCAGGAATTTATTTATTACGCACCTACAGAAGTAGTGTTTGGAAAAGACGCGGAGAAGAAAACAGCAGAGGAAGTAAAAAAATGGGGCGGGAGCAGGGTACTCCTTGTCTATGGCGGCGGCAGTGTGAAAAGAAGCGGGCTGCTTGACAGGATTGAAGCGGAACTTGAGAGGGCGGGGATCGCCTTCAAAGAGTGGGGCGGGGTGAAACCAAACCCGCGGCTGTCCTTTGCACAGGCAGGTGTGGAGGCTGCGGTTTCCTTTGGAGCAGACTTTATTCTGGCTGTGGGCGGGGGAAGCTCTATTGACACGGCAAAAGGGATCGCACACGGGACGGCGAATCCGGGAACTGCGCTCTGGGATATCTGGACACAGAAAGTGCCTCTGACAAAGAGCCTTCCTGTGGGTGTGGTTCTGACCATTGCGGCAGCGGGAAGTGAGATGAGTGATTCCGCGGTGCTGACAAATGAGGCGATTGGAAGGAAGCAGGGACTGAGCACGGATTTTAACCGGGTGAAATTTGCCATTATGAATCCGGAGCTTACCTACACGCTGCCCAAATATCAGGTGACATGCGGAATCGTAGATATTATGATGCATACCCTGGACCGGTATTTTACCCATACAAAGGGAAATCAGATGACAGACGAGATCGCGGAGGCGCTTTTGCGGACTGTCATTGAAAACGGGAGAAAGGCGTGGAAGGACCAGACGGATTACGAGGCCATGAGTGAGCTGATGTGGTGCAGCAGTCTGTCCCATAATGGAATTACGGGGCTTGGAGCGGAAAAAGATTTTGCACCCCATAAGATCGGACATGAGCTCAGCGCAAAATACGATGTGGCACACGGAGCCAGCCTGTCTGCTGTCTGGGAGTCCTGGGCGCTGTATGTGTATATGGAGGAGCCGTCGCGGTTTGCGCAGTATGGAAGAAAGGTGTGGGGGGTGCAGGCGGAAGATGATGTGGCTGCTGCGAGAGAAGGGATAAGAAAAACGGTGGAATATTTCAGGGGACTGGGAATGCCGGTTTGTCTGGGAGAACTGGAGGCCGGGGTGTTGACGGAAGAAGAATTGGTGGATATGGCTGAGAGGGCAACGGGGAAGGATACGTTTACGGTGGCGAAGTTTAGGGAGCTGCATCAGAGGGATGTGTATGAAATATTGAAAGGGGCGAATCATTTGTGAGTTGAAAATGCGGACGGGCGGAGAAAAAACTTTTGAATAAATAGTTGACATATGCTAATAATATGAGTATAATAAGCATATGTTAATAATAAATGCATGAGAAGTGAGAGGCTGCGGGAGGTGGAGAGATGCCGAGGCCGAGTAAGGAAAAGAGGATATGCAGGCTGCCGGGGTGCGGTTTTTTTGTGCCGGGTGAGGGTGGTCAGTCTACGCATCGGATACGGATGACAGTTGAGGAGTATGAGACGATTCGGCTGATTGATTATATGGGATATACCCAGGAAGAGTGTGCGGTGCAGATGGAAGTGGGAAGAGCCACTGTCCAGGCGGTCTATACAGAAGCCAGGAAGAAGCTGGCGCGTTTTCTGGTGGAGGCGTCATCTCTGGAAATCAGCGGCGGGAGCTACAGAATCTGCGGGCAGGGAGAACACCGGCAGAATGCGTGCATTCAATCATTCAGGAGAGGAGATTCAAATATGAAGATTGCAGTGACATATGACAATGGAGAGGTATTTCAGCATTTTGGACACACAGAACAGTTCAAGGTATATGAGGTGGAGGACGGTAAGATCGTATCCTCTGAAGTGATAGATACCAATGGCAGCGGACATGGTGCTCTGGCCGGATTTCTGAATCAGTGCGGTGCTCAGGTGCTGATCTGCGGAGGCATCGGCGGCGGCGCAAGGAATGCGCTGGCAGAGGCAGGGATCCAGCTTTATCCCGGAGCATGCGGAGATGCGGATGCTCAGGTGGAGGCATTTCTTGCAGGAAGCCTGAATTATGATCCGGATACAGTCTGTGCACATCATGAGCATGAGCACGGAAGCGGCAGCTGCGGGGAGCATTCCCATGAGTGCGGCCATCACTGTGGAAATTAATTTTATACTAAAAGTCAGGAAAAAGGCATCGGCAGGTGAAGGTTCATCTGCGGATGCCTATTTTCATGGAATGAAATGCGGTGATTTAATCTTCCAGATTGCTTTTTATTTCCCCACACGCGATTTTGCTGCCGGAATCCCCTGAGGGCTGTGTTTTGAAGTCGTCAGGGTTTTCGTGGATCACAACCGTCCGGCCAATGATTTCCTCCGGGACGAACCGGTTGGTATAAAACAAGGAAAGGGCATAGCCGTCATTTTCAAAGAGCGGAGGCAGATCTCCGGCGTGTTCCGGGTGCGGACAATCCTTTGGATTTAAATGGCTGCCGGTCAGTGGGAAATCCCCTTCTGCATTTTCTTCGCAGGAGGAACCTTCATGAATGTGAAAGGCGAAGATCTTTTCCCGGCAGGCAGCTTCCGATGTGGGAAGTCCGGCAACATCAGCAAGGACAACCGTACCTCCCCACAGCGGGAAAAAGTATACGAAACCTTTGATATGAGGATATTTTTTTCCACCGTAAACAAAGGCGTAAGCTTCCGGTGCAGTGGTGATTACCTTTTGCATGGCTTCCAATAATTCCCGGCGCATGAATGTCATTTGCTGCAGCCTGAATCGCAGCTGCATTTGGCAGGCATGTCAAAGCTGGGATTGAATGCATAGAAGTTTTTGAAATCCAGTTCTTCCTGAACGGAACGGAGGGTTTCACCGAAACGCTGGAAATGCACAACTTCTCTTTCACGCAGGAAACGGATGGGGTCCACAACGTCCGGGTCTCTGATGACACGGAGGATGTTGTCATAAGTGGTGCGCGCTTTCTGTTCTGCTGCCATATCTTCAAACAAATCTGTGATAGGATCGCCCTTTGACTGGAACTCACAGGCATTAAAGGGGACACCCCCGGCAGCCTGAGGCCAGATGCCTACCGTATGGTCAATATAGTAGGTACCGAGGCCGGATTTTTCGATTTCTTCCATGGAAAGGTTGCGTGTAAGCTGGTGCACAATGGTGGCTACCATTTCCATGTGTGCCAGTTCCTCAGTACCTACAGAAGCATCAGAAATGTTCCAAATTAAGCCTTATGCGGACAAGCCCAGTACTTTCGGATTGTTTGTACATAGCTTTGTTAGCTATGAGAGAATTGGAAAGTGGGATGCGGACAGATATGCAAAAGGTGGCAGAAAGCCTTATTTTATCGAACTTTGCGGCACTCCGAGATGGATAAATATCTATACGGTAGCTGACGAAGATGTCTATTGCAATTATGAAGCATGAATAAATGAGCTTGTCTAAATTCGGTTAGACAGGCTCATTTTTCTTTACTAAACCACACCATCGACAAATTTAATTATGTGTGCTTTACTTGGATTGACTTTTCGCCAGAAATCGGATATACTATAGTAAAGTACACCATTGATGAAAAATTTATGTGTGGTTTCGTAGAGGTGAAAGAATGCTTGATTACAAAATAACGGATGCTCTTCAAGGGCTTTTTGCAGACCACGATTATATCATGACGACGGCACAATTAAATTCTTATAAAATTTACTATGATGGCATCCAGAAGCTATTGGACGAGGGATTGATAGAGAAGATAAAGCGTGGCTATTATCATTGGATAGGAGACGCTTATGGTGAACGAGAAATTAAAATCATCAATCGCCTTTTCCCTGACGCAGTGCTTTGCATGGAAACGGCTCTCTTCTATTATCAGTACAGTGACCGTAATCCCGCTGAATGGAACATAACCATTGATAAGAATGTTTCCAGAAGCCGTACAAATATTGACTATCCGTTTGTAAAGGCATATCGAGTCGAGCCTGCATTGGTAACGCTGGGAGAGACAACAGGCAAGATTGATTTTGTCGATGTCCGCATTTATGACCGTGACCGTACTATTTGTGATGTTCTGCGAAATATGAACAGGATGGATAAGGAAATTTTCAATAAAGCCGTTCAAGGCTATGTAAAAGACACGAGAAAAAATGTTCCGAACCTTATGGAATATGCAAAGATACTGAGAGTACAGAAACGAGTAAGAGAATTGATTGGAGTGTGGTTATAATGGCTGATATTGCAGCATCTGTTCTTGCAAAACTGAGAAATAAGGCAAAGGCGTCTGGTATCAGTTATCAGCAATGTCTACAGCTTTTTGTGCAGGAAGAATTTTTGAGAAAACTTTCAAAATCTGGTTGTGAGGACAATCTCATTCTTAAAGGTGGATTGTTCATTTACACGCTCACCAATTTTGAAAGCCGAGCTACGATTGATGTAGATTTTCTTCTGCGGGCGGCGTCAAATTCAATTGATGATGTGAAAGCTCTTATCGCTCGTATTCTCAATACGCCTACGGGCAATGATTATATTTCTATGAAAGCGAAAGGGTTTGAGGAAATTTCGCCGCAGAGAAAGTATCATGGTATCAGCACACAGATTATCGCTCAGATAAAAAATGTCCGTGTGCCGTTTAATGTGGATATTGGTGTTGGAGATGTTATCGTTCCACGAGCCGAGGAACGCAAAATCAATACGCAGCTCCCAGATTTTGAAGCTCCTGTAATAATGACCTACTCTCTCGAAAGTACGATTGCTGAAAAGTTCGATGCTATTCTGCAACGATTTGAGCTGACAGGACGAATGAAGGACTTTTACGACATTTACTATCTTGCAAGAACTTTTGACTTCGATGGTGCAAAATTGCAAACTGCAATTACGAGAACATTAGAGAGGCGTGGAACGCCATATGATAAAGATAGCTTTAAGAGAATTATATCCCTTGCTGAAGATGTGGATATGCAGAAACGGTGGAAATATTTCTTGAAGAATATCAAGGATGATACGCTTGAGTTTGCTGTTGTGATTGATGAGATACGGGCGTTTCTTGAGCCTGTGTTTGAGGCAATAGTGAATGAAGATAAATGGCAGAAAGATTGGGAAAGCAATATAAGCAGTTGGTCAAATTTGAGTGGAGGTATCGACCATGACAAAAGCAGTTAATGATGCAACACTAAATAAAGCTGGCGACATATACCAGTATTTAATAGCATTAAAAGATTGTTTTGAATTGAACAGTGGTGATACTCTGCAAATTGAAACAAATGGTGATGTGAGTATTATAAATGATATGGGAGGTCGCTTTCAGAGAGAAGTAAAACATCATTTTGGTAATAAATTTCTTTCGGACAGAGATATAGATTTTTGGAAGACCCTTGCAAATTGGTATATTGACTATGAGCGTGTAAAAAATTTTTCTAATTATATACTCAGTACCACAGCTACAATTCAGAGCAATTCTCCGTTTTATGGCTGGAATAATATGCAAAAGACTGAAAAGTTAAAACGCTTAAAAGATATAGGAGCTATCTCTAAGGAAAAGGAAGAAACATTCAGAAGCCAATATAACAGAATTTTTGTTGATTCATATGATGAAGGTCGTCTTTTAGAAATATTAGATAAATTCACCATTGAGGATGCCAAAACCTCAATAGACGGTATATCTGATGAATTTTCAAAATATGTAGGTCATATCCCTTCTGAAAACAGAGATGGATATATAGGTGCTTTGCTTGGAGAAATACTAATTAAAGTAAAAAATCCACCACATAAATGGGAAGTAACTAAAACAGAATTTGAGCAAATTCTTCAGTCTCAAACTGCTGCATATGGGATAAAAGGGTCATCTCCTCTACCGAGCGAGTATGCAAAAGCTGTAATCCCGAAGGAAAAAACAAAAAAGCTTGAGCAGAAACAATTTGTAGAAGCAATCCGAGAAATTGAGTATGAAGTTCAAATTTCAAATGCCATAACAGACTACTGGAAAGCTGATATGACTGTTATGAAATATTTTCGGGACAATCATATGTATTTGAAAAGTCTGGATGAGTATATTGAAGATTTGTCTACCAAAATGGGTTATGCAAAATCCACAAGTGAAATTGATGCAGATGGTGTTGATGACAAAGAAAAAATTAAGATTTCAAAAAAATTATACAATGGAGTAATGCAGTGGGATGCAAATGACTTTGGCTCGATTATTCGTAATCAAGGATTTTTTCAGCGTGGAGTTATACATAACATAGTTGATGATACTGATTTTAAATGGAAAGTGGGTGAAGAAAAAGATGAGCATAGCTAGTATCAAAAAGCTTTCAATGAATCCCCATTTTTATTCTTTACTTATACAGAGCTTTCTATCTGGTTATGAAAAGCCTTGCGAAATAAAATTACCGTTTATGGCGATTCCAATTTTGCTATATGCAGAGTCACGCGAGAAATTAGTAACTGCAAATAAAAGAAGTCGAATTGATACATTATTTCAGTCTCCGCAAACCATAGAAGAAAGCAGAATTTCTGGTAAAACACGATTGTCGGGATATATTGATAGGTATAATTCACTCAAGTCCTATTGCAAAGAGGCTATAATTATTTTGTCTTCTGAGGATAAAATAGTCATTAACAACCATAAGATTGTGCTTACCAAAAGAATTGATTACAAAAGCTTTGAAGGAACAATTAGAGATTGGGTAAAATGTGCATATTATCTTGGAATTGTGTTTTCAAAAACAACGGAAGACCATTTATCATTCTTTTTAGGAGTTGATACAAAATGAAAAGCTATATAAAATCTGTAATAATATTTAATGAGCATGATGAAAAAAGGATAGTACCACTTAAACAAGGAGTAAACATAATTACGGGTGAATCGAAGACAGGAAAAAGTGCATTGGTTGAGATAATTGATTATTGCCTGTGTAGTACTCGTTGCACAATACCAAAAGGAAAAATAACCGACTTTTCTTATCTATATGTACTCGTAATGGTTATAGGCGATAACACCTATGTCATCGCTCGATATAATTGGGATAATGGTGGAAAAATGTATTTTTCCAAAGAAGAAAAGGATTTTGATTATAAAGATTTAAGATTAAATTATTTCCAGCTGTGCGGTTTGATATGGAAAATGGTTTTGATTTAAATCGTAAGTTAAAAAACATTTCAATTTCAA
>PPYE01643598.1_pt1 | contig 32517 bp, 15 predicted proteins | sample 1559881 | NCBI WGS metagenome assembly PPYE01 (sample SAMN08240022, study PRJNA423297) | Human gut metagenome, whole genome shotgun sequencing project.
ATCATAAGGGAAGGCATTCCCTATTTCTATACAATTCAGAAATCTTTTATGCATTTACACAAGATATTTTACGCTCTCGCTTAGACGTTTTACTATGAAATCTTCTTGGCCGCATATAGATACAGATAGCTGGTATTGAGAGGTAAATCCTTGATATACCGGCTTTTTTATTATTCTTAGTTGGAATAACAAGTCACAATTTGGGCAGACTCTAAACTGATGTCTAAACTGGCAGCACACAATCAAAGCTATGTTGAACTTCAGGTACTTCGTTAATTTCAACGTTTGGCTCATATCTCAGATATGAATGACAGTTTGTCATTGGTACTGAAAAAGTGGATCCTGTGATTGTTGAAGGCCAGTCATCTGAGTGATGAAATTTTCCAGTGAGAGTCTGTGCTGGGGTGTATTCAAAACAAAAGTGTTTTAACGATTGCAATCAGCTGCTCAGCGTTATACTCGATTAGTACCATCATTATTTTTAGCCGGTTTCAACAGCACCGATTCAAATGAGGTAAAACAGATGAACAAAGCAGAAGAACCGAAAGAACCGAAAGAACCGAAAGAACCGAAAGAACCCACCTATGATGAACTCATCCAAAAAATCTCACACAAGTCGTGGTTTGGCGGCATGAGTATGCCTACCAGGGAAGAAATTAATGCGCTACTAGCAGCGCGGTGGCGAGAACGTGATGAAGCGGAACGGAAGTTAAAAGCTTCGAAGCAGCATGAAGACTAACTGAATCTGAATACAAAGTCGACTGTTCGTGGGGATCAGTCGGCTTTTGTAGTGAATAACACGTATTTTGAGATGTGGGTTATCAGGAATTGTGAGCCTGCCATGAGAGGGTGGTATTGCTGAATGCTTGGGTCATTGAACGATTCAAGAAAGCTGACAACCAAAAATGGACATCACACTTAAGTGATATCCATTTTATTGAGGGCACCGTCCACATATTTCAGTGACTATCGCCGCCCAGTGGTCTTAAGACCATATGATAGTTCTTCCGTGATTGAATACTAGTATTTTGTGACCACAGAGTCAAGTAGTGTTTAACAACGCTGTCACTCTGCATGTATGAATTGGCTATGATACATAAATACCATTTGATTGCTAAAATCTCTGAATCAACGCAGACCCAGATTTTCAAGAACCAACGTCCCTAACGTCCACCAACTTTGCCGTATTTTATATTTCAATCTCACACTTACCAGCATTATAATGTAAACGGTTAATCGATTGGCTAGCAGTTAATGGAAGGTGAGGGGCAGTAATTGACTAAAATCAGCAGATTATGGGGTATACTCGGTAGTTTATTGGTGAGCGTGGGACTGGCGCAAACGGCAAATGCTGCTGCTCCACCAAGAGCCGCGACCACCTATCCCATCCGTGCGATTCAAGTGACCCCAGCACGCGTTTATCAGACCAAGCGTCAAACGGGTGTTGGCTACCATCTAACGGTTTTGCCGGGACAGCGGGCGCAATTGCGCGTTAATTTGCATTTGAAGTATCATCCACAGACCAAGTGGACGCGAACTGAACAAGCTGACATCTATCGTCACGGTCAGCGACAACGCTACTATTACGTGCATAACGCTGCTCATCAGAGTGGCTGGGTTGCGGCGGCCGACTTGAAACCAGTTACGACGGACGCCGTACAGTTAAAGGTCCCACTCATCAATCAGTTGCCAGAATTGCCGACGGGCTGTGAGATGACAGCTGCCACGATGCTGCTGCAGTATGCGGGTGTCCGAATCGATAAGTTGGCGTTAGCGGCGTTAGTGCCGCGTAGTTCCAATCCCAACACGGGGTTTGTTGGCGATCCCACATCTGAATACGGTGTCGGTCTCTATATTTATCCGCAGGGGCTGTTACAGACGATGCGGCATTTCTTACCAACTGCGGTCGATTTGAGTGGAGCCAGCCTGCTTACGATCAAACAACGATTAGCTGATCAGCACCCCGTGGTCGTGTGGGTCAAAGGACTAGATGGTTTTGTCAGCCACACCATCACGTTAACGGGGTACACTGCGACGACGATTCGTTACAATGACCCCTGGAATGGCCAGCGTGGCGAGTTGACCAATTCGGTCTTTGAAGCGATGTGGCAAGGTAATGGGCGCCGGTCACTGAGTTATTAAGAAATTAATACCATCGTTAACTTTAGTTACTGTTTCGTAATTTTAGGTTAAAAAATACGCTATTTGATACACAAAAACTGGAATTTGATACTGTATTGCTTTTGTGTATCAAAAAGGCCTTTGCTATATGGGCTTTTACCGCTAGTGTATTTTGGCACGGAATTTGCATGTATATTAGTGAGTGCGAAAAAGATTGCGCTTACAGTATCAAAAAACATAAATAGTTACAGGCAATTTTAGATATTATTTATTCGTTTTATATGACTGTAACGAAAAAATAGGAGGTACAAAGATGGTAAGCATTATCATTGCTAGTCACGGCGAATTCGCTAAAGGCATCTATCAATCTGGATCAATGATTTTCGGCGAACAAGAAAACGTTCAAGCCGTTACGTTGATGCCTAGCGAAGGCCCTGACGACATCAAGGCTAAGTTGGAAAAAGCCATTGCTTCATTCGACGATCAAGAGCAAGTCTTATTCTTAGTCGACCTTTGGGGCGGTACACCATTCAATCAAGTTAACGGCTTGTTTGAAGCACACAAGGACAAATGGGCAATCGTTGCCGGTTTGAACTTGCCAATGTTGATTGAAGCATACGCTTCACGGCTTTCAATGGATTCGGCACACGAAATTGCCACCCACATCATTGAAACGGCCAAGGACGGCGTTAAGGTTCGTCCTGAAGCATTAGCACCTAAGGAAGAAAAGGCAGCTGCTGCAGCTACCAATAATGCTAATGCCGGTCGTCCAGGGACGATGGAATATGGTTTGGCACGGATTGACTCACGTCTCTTGCATGGGCAAGTTGCCACTGCATGGAGCAAGACGGTCAACCCAACTCGGATCATCGTAGTTTCCGATGCCGTTGCCAAAGATGATCTACGTTCAAACATGATTAAGCAGGCTGCACCAGCTGGTGTTCATGCGCATGTTATTCCAATTGATCAAATGATCAAGATTGCCAAGGATGATAAGCACTTTGGTGGTCAAAAAGCGTTGGTATTGTTTGAAACGCCACAAGATGCTTTACGTGCAATCGAAGGTGGCGTGCCGATCAAGACCTTGAACATTGGTTCAATGGCGCACTCAGTTGGTAAGGTTCAACCAAACAAAGTTTTGGCTTTTGACCAGGACGACATTGACACTTACAAGAAGTTAGAACAAGATGGCATCGAATTTGATGTTCGGAAAGTTCCTACTGACAGTAAAGACAATATGGATAATATCTTGAAAAAAGCACAAAACATGTTAAATGAACAAAAGTAATATTAATTATCAGAAGAAAATGGAGGATTAAATCATGAATTTGAACGCAATTCAAATGATTTTAGTCGTGCTCGTTGCATTTTTGGCTGGTATGGAAGGTATTTTGGATGAATTCCATTTCCATCAACCAGTTGTTGCATGTGCACTGATCGGTTTAGTTACTGGTCAATTAGTACCATGTATTATTTTAGGTGGTAGCCTACAAATGATTGCCTTAGGTTGGTCAAACGTTGGTGCCGCTGTTGCTCCAGATGCTGCTTTAGCTGCCATTGCATCCGCAATTATCTTAGTTTTAGGTGGCCAAGGTCGTGCCGGAGTTTCTTCAGCCATCGCGATCGCCGTTCCTTTAGCTGTTGCTGGTTTACTTTTAACCATTCTCGCACGTACGATTGCTACTATTATCGTGCACATCATGGACCGTGCTGCTGAAGAAGGTAGTTTTGGAAAGCTAGAATTCTGGCATGTACTTGCAATTTGTATGCAAGGTTTGCGTATTGCCATTCCAGCTGCCTTGATTTTAGCTGTTGGTGCTGGCCCAGTGAAGGCAATGTTGAATGCTATGCCTGCATGGTTGACTGATGGTTTGTCAATCGGTGGTGGTATGGTTGTTGCCGTTGGTTACGCAATGGTTATCAACATGATGGCTTCTCGCGAAATGTGGCCATTCTTCGCCTTAGGTTTCGTCTTAGCCGCAGTTAGTGAAATTACACTTATCGGACTTGGTGCAATTGGTGTTGCCATGGCCCTTATTTACTTGAACCTTTCTAAGATGGGCGGTTCTGGTAATGGCGGTGGTTCCAATACTGGTGACCCTGTCGGCGATATTATTGATAAATACTAACGAAGGAGGGAAAGAAAATGGCTGATAATAAAGTACAAATTACTAAAAGTGATCGTATTAAGGTTTGGATGCGTTCTAACTTCCTTCAAGGTTCATGGAACTACGAACGTATGCAAAATGGTGGCTGGGCATTTACTTTAATCCCAGTACTCAAAAAGTTATATACAACTAAAGAAGACCGTGCTGCTGCTTTAAAGCGTCATTTGGAATTCTTTAATACTCATCCATATGTTGCTTCGCCAATTATCGGTGTTACGATGGCGTTGGAAGAAGAACGTGCTAACGGGGCTCCTATTGATGATGTTACAATTCAAGGGGTTAAAGTTGGTATGATGGGTCCGTTAGCCGGTGTCGGTGATCCAGTGTTCTGGTTCACGCTGAAGCCAATTATTGGTGCCTTAGCCGCTTCTCTTGCTTTAAGCGGTAGCATCATGGGTCCAATCTTATACTTCGTTGTTTGGAACGTTCTTCGTTTAGGATTCATGTGGTACACACAGGAATTCGGTTACAAAGCTGGTTCTAAGATTACTGAAGACTTATCTGGTGGTATTTTACAAGACATCACTAAGGGTGCCTCGATTCTGGGTATGTTTATCTTACCTGCTTTGATTGAACGCTGGGTTGTTGTTGACTTCAGTCCTGTTAAAGTTTCAAGAATCAAGCAAAGTGCCGGTGCTTATATCGATTGGGATAAGTTACCAAAGGGTGCTGCTGGTATCAAGGAAGCCTTAACTCAACAGGCTGCTGGTCGTTCTCTCGACAAGTACAAAGTTACGACTTTGCAAGATAACTTAGATCAATTGATTCCTGGTTTAGCTGCCTTATTAATCACTTTCTTATCAATGTGGTTATTAAAGAAGAAAGTTTCACCAATTATCATTATCTTTGGCCTCTTCGCCTTTGGTGTCATCATGCACGTACTTGGTGTAATGTAAAAAGACAATATTGAGGACTTCAATCTGAACTTTTAAGTTTTATAGAGAAGCTCGTTGATAGATTTAGATGGACTCATTCTTGAGTCCATCTATTTTTTTTGAAAGGATGGCACTTGATGTTAGATAATATTATTTCTGCGTTTGAACAACAAGTAACGAGAGTACCTAATCAAACTGCTGTTGTATTTAACTCAAACAAGTTAAGCTATAAGATGCTAGACCAAAAGGCAAATGGAATAGCGAACTATTTGATCCGACGTTATGATGTAAAACAGGGTGATATTGTCCCACTTTTACTCAGTAGAAATGAAAATATGATTGTGGCAATGCTTGCTGTACTGAAAATTGGTGCTGCTTATACTGCCTTGTCAAAACAATATCCCCAAAATAGAATAGACTTTATTTGTAACCAAACTCACGCAAAGCTAGTAATTGATGATGATTTATTGAAAAATGCGTTGGCTGAAGACAACTTTCAAAAGCCATCCTTGAAATCTAATAGTCATGATTTAGCATATATTGTGTATACCTCTGGTACAACTGGTCAGCCTAAGGGCGTGTTGCACACAAATTTGAGTGTGACTAGTCACATTCAGTCATATTGGCATGCAATGGGACTTCAAGAAAAGCATTATAATATGCTTTTCTTGGTCAATTATGTGTTCTCAGTTGCAACAACACAGATATTTGGTGCACTTTTAAATGGCAATACCTTGGTTGTCTCAGATCCAAGTGCCCTTGAAAATATCAGTGCACTAGAGAAATATATTGATCAGCAAAGTATCAATTATTTTCAGTGTACGCCATCCTTAGCTAATAGTATCGATTTTAACCGGGTACATTCTGTTAATACCGTGGCAGTAGCAGGAGAGAAGATTCCTAGATCATTATTTGAAAATACGCGGGAGAACCATGTTACTTTAGTTAATGTCTATGGGCAATCAGAGTTTCATGCCGGTACCTTGAAAACTATCACGAATCTTAGTGATATTGATAAGATTGGACATGCAGTGCCAGGAATGCATGCTTATGTAGTTGATGAAAATATGCAGGAAGTTGAAGAGGGGAAAGTTGGAGAAATTTGTTTTAGCGGTAAACAACTTGCAAACGGTTATTTGGACTTAAATGAAGAAACACAGCAGCATTTTATCAATAATCCCTTTGGCGATGGTGTTTTGTGTACCACAGGTGATTTAGTTAAGAAACTATCAAATGGCGAATTCGAGTTTGTTGGCCGTAAGGATTTTCAGCTAAATATAAATGGTATCAGAACTGAGCCTGCTGAAATTGAAAAGCAAATTTTGACTGTTCCTGGTATTCAGAATGTAGTCGTAACTAGCGTTGATAACCGTACTTTGGTTGCTTATTATATGAGTGACGCGCCAATTAGCGAAAGCGCTATCAAAGGCAAGGTGGTAGAAAGCTTGCCTAAATACATGCAACCACAGGCTTATCAGTGGCTGAAAGAGTTTCCACTCAATGAAAATGGAAAACTTGATCGACAAAAGTTGCCGAAAGTAGATGTCTTACGAAAGAAATATATTGCGCCCAAATCGAGCAGTGAAACAATTTTGGCTCAATTATATGAACGTTTGCTGCAAGTAAATCATATTGGTAGGGACGAAGACTTCTTTCAACTAGGTGGTAACTCGCTATTAGCAATGCAGTTATCAAACGCGATTCTTTCTGAAAATGGTAAGCGCTTAAATGCTGAACAGATTTATGATAATCAACCACTCTGCAAACTAGCTGAATTTATGGATGAGACACATCAGACACAGTCTAAAGTGATTGTTCATAGTCAATTGCGTGCTCAGTATGAAATGAGCCCAGCAGAAAAGCGGATGTTTATATTATACGAATTGAATCGTGAAGGCACAGATTATAATGAGCAAACTGTCTTGAATAGTGACACAAAGATTGCCGAAGACAAGTTACAACATGCTCTTCAAGCACTGATTGCAAGACATGAAATCTTGCGGACGGTTTTTTATCGCAAAGATGATCAATATCTGCAAAGGGTTTTGTCGGATAATCAATTAGATTTTGAAGTAATCAACACTGAATCGACTGATTATAAAAGACTCGTAAAGCCTTTTGATCTAGAGTCAGGGAAAACAATGCGTGTACGCTTACTCAAAAGAGCAGATCACGATACTTTATTCATTGATAAACACCATATTATTACTGATGGGACAAGCGAAACTATCTTTTATACTGAACTGGAAAAATTATATCGCAGTGAATCTTTGAACACTGTTGAATTTCAGTACAGGGACTATAGTGAGTGGTTTAACGACTTAAGTGTAAATGATGATAAAAGCTGGTGGAAACAGGAGTTAGATGATTATCAACGTCTAGAACTTGCGACAGACCATCCCTGGAATAAGAACCATGTACCTGTTGGTAAAACCATTCGCTCACAGTTTGCTCCAGAAATTGTTGCTAAGGTGCGTCATTTATCGCACATAACTAACACCAGTGAATACATGGTTATGTTTAGTGCACTCAGTATACTGCTTTCGAAAACATACCATAGTAATGATTTTGTTTTAGGAACGGTCGCCAGCGGCCGAATTGACGCTGCTACTGAAAACATGCTTGGAATGTTTATCAATACATTACCAATTCGCGTTAAGCTCAATCCTAATTTGACGGTTTTAGAACATTTGACAACAACTAAAAAGACGTTGTTGACCTCGCTGGCGCATCAGAATTATCAATTTGAGGATATTGTACATGATTTACATGCAACTAGTGATGTTGGTAATCCGATATTCGATTGCATGTTTGTTTACCAAAATACTCGAGATGTAATGCATCGGTTCGATGGACCGGCTGTTCAAGATGCTTATGAGACGGATGAGTCAAAATTTGCGTTAACATTTGAGATTATTGAAAATAAAGAAAGCATGGAATTGCGACTCAACTATGATTCAACATTGTTTGAACGCTCAACCATTGACACGATTGTTCATAGTTTAACAACTACGTTAAATAATTTTGTCGAAGATTTACACACCCAAATTTCAGCCGTCTCAATGATCACGCCGGACGAAGAAAAGCAGTTACTGGACTTTCCAAAAGTAAATAATCATAAAACAATTGTTGAACTTTTTGAAGAACAAGTTATTAAACATCCTACTGCACTAGCACTTGAATTTGAGAATAAACGTTGGACTTACGCGACACTAAATGAAGAAGTAAATCGAGTTGCAAATTATTTAATCAAGAAACTAGATGTACGACCAGAACAAAAGATTCCATTATTATTGAGAAGAACTGATAAGATGGTGATTGCCATTTTGTCAGTGTTAAAGGCCGGTGCCGCGTATGTCCCAGTGAGTCTGAAGTATCCTAAAGATCGTATTGACTTTATTATCCAGGCATGTGACGCACAAGTTGTAATCGATGATCAATTTATGGAACGTGATTTTCCAAAAGATGATGACAACCCTAATTTGATGATTCAGCAAAATCAGCTTGCATATCTAATCTTTACATCTGGAACTAGCGGAAAGCCTAAAGGTGTTATGGTTGAACATCGAAATCTTAGCAACTACGTCGTTGAAGTTAGCAAGATGGAAAAGTCTGGCATGCATGTTGGTATGAAAAATGGGGCATTTTTCGAGTATGTATTTGATTCATCTGTACATGATTTGGTCCGTCCCTTTGCACTTGGCGAAAGCGTGGTTGTCCTAGATACAGATTTGATTTTTGACATTGACAAGTTGATTGAAACTATGAATCGATACAAAATCAATGCAATTGGTATGACACCATCACTAGCAGCACGTGTTGACTTAAATCGTGTTTCAAGCTTGCAATATATTTATTGTGGCGGTGAAGCAATTACCCAAGAGGTTATTGATAAATATGCTGATACGTCTATTCAGCTGAATAATTGCTATGGCCCGACTGAAACTACAGTATTAAGTTTCGCTAATAATGATGTTCATGATACATCCATCGGTTTTCCGATTGGCGGTGTGGATGCCTATGTATTAGATGATGCGCATCAATTATTACCTTCTGGGGCTGTGGGCAATTTATATATTGGTGGTGCACAAGTAACTCGTGGTTATTTAAACCGCCCAGAAGAGACTGAGAGTCATTATATCAAAAACCCATTTGGTGATGGTATTATCTATGACACTGGAGATTTGGTACGCCGTTTATATAATCGTTCGTTCCAGTATTTTGGCCGGAAAGATTTTCAAGTTAAAATTCGCGGCTATCGCGTTGAATTAGGTGAGGTCGAAAATCAGTTACAGTCGATTACAGGTATTGAACAGGCGAAAGTAGTTGCCAAGTCAGGTAATCTTATTGCTTACTACGTATCTAAGCGGAACATGGATTCAGATGAGTTGTATAATCAATTGTCGAAAACATTGGCAGATTATATGGTACCAACCACTTATATGCATATGCTCGAGTTTCCGTTGACGATTAACGGAAAATTAGATACACGTGCATTACCAGAACCTATTCAACAAGAAGCCTATGTGGCACCACGTAATAAACGGGAAAAAGAAATCGCTGACGCTTTTGGACAAGTACTCAACATGAAGCGTGTTTCTGTAAATGCTAACTTCTTTAGATTAGGTGGGAATTCGATCGTTGCTATTTCATTAGCAAATATGATTGGTGTACCTGTGAAGACAATTTTTGAGTGTAAGACAGTGGCTAGCTTGGCTGTCCAGCATGATGAAATTCAAAAGATCGGTAAGCAAACTTTTAAGAATGTGAGAGAGCAAAATCTTTCTTTTGCACAGGAAAGGCTATTCTTTATTGATCAGTTGGAAGAGGGAACAAATGCGTATAATATACCAATGCTGCTGACTCTTAAAAAGAATGTGGACTATGTAAAACTGGAGCAATCAATTCAGGATGTTGTAGGACGACATGAAGTTTTACGAACTATCATTAAGGGTTCCTATCAACAGGTCGTCAAAGGGCCCATCGAAATAACACATAAGTCCATTGACATTGACGATTTCTTTGCATATGAATTTGATTTGTCTAGTGAGGTACCAATTCGAGTCAATCTCTATCAGGATCAACTGGCTATAAATATTCATCATATTGCGTTTGATGGCTGGTCAACCAATATTTTCTTGACAGAACTTACGCATCTCTATAATGGAGATACTTTGTCTCCTATGAAAATCCAATATAAGGATTTTGCTAAATGGCAAATTGAAAGTCAAACACAAACAAGTTTGGCTCCTCAAAGGGACTATTGGACGACAGAACTTTCAGATTATTCACCAGTTAACTTCCCGACCGATTTCAAGCGACCGAAGAAGTTTAATTATGAAGGCGATGAGTTGAATTATGAGCTAGAAGATGGGTTGATTGAACAGCTAACGCAAATTGCTAAGGACAACAATACCAGCTTTTATTGTGTAACGCTTAGTGCTTTCGTGCTATTGCTTTCTGCGTATAGTAATCAAAAAGATATTGTTATTGGTACGCCAATTGCAGGACGTCACATTAAAGATACAGAAGATATGATTGGCTTTTTTGTCAATAGCCTAGCAATCCGTACAGTCTTGGACAATAAGATGACTTTTGCTGAATTATTGTCTAAAACTACTCATAAAATAGCAGAAGCTCAGGAAAATCAAGACTTACCTTTTGAACAGTTGGTAGAAGCTTTAAAAGTTCCAAAAGACATGTCACGAAATCCAATTTTTCAAATTCTGTTCAGTATTGAAGACAGCATGGATTCGCTTGTGGATAGTGCTTTGTTTGATGGAATTAACGAGAATCTTTCGTTGCACAGTAGTAAATTTGATTTTTCGCTGACATATCGTGGAAACATCTTAAACTTGACATACGCAACGAGTTTGTTCAAGCGTGAAACTATGCTGAATATTGCTAAAACTTATGAGTTGATTCTTAAACAAGTTGCCAACAACGCTAGCGTAGAGCTAAAAAATGTGCAGTTTAATACACATGATGTTCCATGTGAACAGGATGATTATCCTCAAAAATCCTTATCGGAGTTGTTTGAAGAACAAGTAAACAAAACACCGGGTCAAGTTGCTGTAAGTTTCAATCAAAATGAGCTAACTTACAAAGAATTAAATGAGCAAGCTAATAAGGTGGCGCACACCTTACTTCGGGTTGGTATCAAACCTGGAATGCACGTACCAATCTTGCTACCAAGAAGTGAGCGATTTATAGTTGCTATTCTTGGTGTGTTAAAGACTGGTGCTAACTATGTCCCTCTGAGTCCCGATTATCCCAAGGAACGTATTGATTATATTCTTAAAAAGATTGATGCCAAGTTTGTTATTGATGATAAGTTTCAGATAACTTCTGAGGATGAGACTAATTTATCTATAAAAGTAGCATCTGATTCGTTAGCGTATATTATTTTTACATCTGGAACGACAGGCAAACCTAAAGGAGTAATGATTGAGCAGCGAGGTGTTGTGAATACAATTTATAATCATATTCGACTGCTTAACTTGAAGTCAGGTGTACGGATGACACATTTTGCAAACTTTGTGTTTGATGTGTCTGTATTGGAGCTGTTTTGTGGACTATTTACTGGATCGCAAATCTATCTACTCAATGATGAAACCAGGGTCGATTATCAGTTGTTAAAGCAGCTTGTTGTGAGAGAAAAGATTCAGTTAATGTTTTTGCCACCGGCTGTTTTAAATGCAGAAGACTTATTACCTGTCGATCAACTGGTTGTTGCTGGTGAATCAACACCTGAGGAGATTTACCAAGCGTACGCGAAGAATCATATCATGATGATTAATGCGTACGGTCCAACAGAAATTACGATAATTGGGACTGCTAAGCCATTCGAAGAAAATATGAGTTCTAATGATATTGGCAAACCGCTAAGAAACATGGTTGCTTACGCCTTGGATCAGAGCAATCGCCTAGTGCCTATCGGCGGAATTGGTGAATTGTGTGTTGGTGGTCCAGGTGTGGCTAGGGGATATATTGCTGACTCGGAGAAGACCGCCAAAGCATTTATTAATCACCCTAAGTATGGACGACTCTATAAGACTGGAGACTTAGTACGACAATTACCAAATGGTGATTTTATCTATTTGGGTCGTAACGATTTCCAAGTAAAGATCCGTGGCTTTCGTGTGGAATTAGGTGAAATAGAATCACGTCTGATGGAACAGCCAACCGTTAAGCGGTGTTTGGTTCAAGTACAAGGAACTAATCTTGTGGCTTATTATCAAGGTAAGTTGGAGCATACGCTCGAAAAGCAGTTGCCTTCGTATATGGTTCCTAGCAGTTACGTACAGCTGGATGAATTTCCGATGACAATCAATGGAAAGATTGATTTGCGCAAATTACCTAAGCCTCGAATTGATCACGCTAGCTTTATTGAGCCGAAGACAAAACGTGAGAAGCAGATTGCCAAAGAAATTTGTGATTTGCTGAATCTAGAGCGTGTCTCAGTTTTAGACGACTTTTATGAATTGGGCGGTAATTCCATCTTAGCGCTTAAGTTAGCTAATCATATTAACTTACAAGTGAAGCAAATTTTTGATGCTCAGAATATTCAGGAATTAGCTAAAATGAAGCCTAACTTCGTGCGAGTAACTAAGGGTGAATTCGAAGATGTATCAGATCAAAAGTTATCTTTCGCACAGGAGCGACTCTGGTTTGTGGAGCAGTTTGAAAACAATCTCAGTGCTTATAATGTTCCACTGGTCTTGGACATTCAAAAAGGCGTCTCACGTGGGAAGTTAGAGCGGGCGGTTCAAGCTATTGTTGATCGACATGAAATTCTCCGTACAGTTATTCAGGATGATTATCAAGTTGTAACTGATAAGAAACTTCAAATTACGCACAACGCAATCGATGTAGATAAATATCTAAGTCAGCCATTTGATTTAACGAAAGACATTCCAATCCGTGCTAATTTTTATAACATGCAATTGGTTATTGATATTCATCATATGGCATTTGATGGTTGGTCAACGGATGTATTCTTACGAGAGTTGCACCAAGTATATTATCAGGAACCGTTAACGCCACTAGATGTTCAATATAAGGATTTTTCACAATGGCAACGTCAGTATGTTTCTACGGATAAAGTACAGTCTCAACTTGATTTCTGGAAGCAAGAATTGTCAGGATACGAAATGTTGAATTTACCTGCCGATTATGATCGCCCTAAAAATTTTAATTATCGTGGGAAGACAATACAAGTGCCATTTGACGGTAACATGAAACGAAAGTTAGTTGCTTTTGCAAAGCAGCATAAGACGAGTCTATATACAGTTATGTTGAGTGTTTTGGACTTGATGTTGTCGAGGTTTAGTTATCAAGATGACATTATCGTTGGGACCCCGCTAGCAAATCGGAATATTGAAGGGACTGAAGGATTAATTGGATTCTTCATCAATACACTACCGGTACGTACACAAGTAGATGAGGGTCAACCATTTGAAAACTTGCTAGCAGCCAATAACAAGAAGGTACAGGATATCCAAAGTATGCAGGATATCCCATTTGAACAGGTTGTACAGTCACTAGATATTGAAAGGGATCCATCACGTAATGCAATTTTTCAGGTCTTATTTAGTGTCCAAGATTTTTCTGAATCATTAAAGAATAGTTCGTTGATTAGTGGAATTAATCAAGGATTAACGAGTGATTCGGCCAAATATGATTTGTCCGTAATGGTTGAAAATGGCTACATTAGCTTTAATTATGCTAGTGATATTTACAAGCAATCAACAGTATCCTCGATGTTTGATACGTACTTGTCTTTGCTTAAGAATATTGTTGTGGATAGTAGTGTCCCAATGAAAGTGGTCGGAAGTGTTGAAGCGATGGCTCGCGGGAGTGAAGTTGACTATCCGAAGAAGACGGTTGTCGAATTGTTTGAAGAGCAAGTCGCGAAAACCCCTCAAAATATTGCAGTAGAGTATCAGAATGTCAAATTAACTTATGAAACATTTGATAAATTAAGTAATCAGTTTGCAAATAGTTTATTGGCTGCTGGCGTAAAACCGGGGGATAAAATTCCGTTGATTATGCAGCGTAGTGAAAAAATGTCAATTGCTATTTGGGGAGTGTTAAAAGCTGGTTGTGCGTATGTACCGGTATCACCAGAATTTCCGGAAGAGCGGAAACAATTTATCCTACAACAAATTAACGCGAAAGTAATTATTGATGATGAATATTTGGTGCCGAAAGAATGTTCAACTGCGAAGCCGGAGTATCAACCTAAACTTTCAGATTTAGCTTACATTATTTTTACATCTGGGACCACAGGTAAGCCTAAGGGTGTGATGATTGAACATGGTGGATTAAGCAATCGGATTCAATGGATGAATGCTACTTACCCTATTGATGAGAGTGATCGTGTTTATCAAAAAACTAACTTTGTGTTTGATGTTTCGGTGTGGGAGCAAGTATGGGCATTACTTGAAGGTGCAAGAATCGTGTTTGCATTGGAAGGTGGACATAAAGATCCGGTATATCTTGCTACTGAAATTGATGATAAGCAGATTACGGTAATGCATTTTGTTCCAAGTATGTTAGATGCTTTCCTTGAAACTCTCAGTATTTATCGCAATGATCCATCTTTAACTGATTTTGATTTGACTTCACTCAAGTATGTTTTCTGTTCAGGTGAGGCGCTTGATATTAACAGCGTCAAGCTATCCAAAAAGTTAATGCCTACCACCAAGCTTCATAACCTTTATGGGCCAACTGAGGCAAGCATTGATGTGACTTATTTTGATTGCAATAATGTTGGCTTGAAAAAGGTACTGATTGGTAAACCTGTTGCCAATACAACTTGTTATGTGTTGAGTCGAACTGACCAGCAGGTACCTGTTGGAGCCATTGGAGAGTTAGCGTTAGGTGGGGTCCAACTTGCTCGAGGATATATCAATCGTCCGGATTTAACAGCGAAAAAGTTTGTGATGGATGAAAAGTTAGGTCGGATTTATAAGACTGGTGATTTGGTTCGCTTGTTAGACGATGGAAATATTGAGTATTTGGGCCGAAACGATATGCAAGTGAAAATTCACGGATTACGCATTGAATTAGGTGAAGTTGAAACTCGCTTAAATGAAATTACGGGGATAACAAAGGCAATTGTCCTTGCAGTCAATCAACAACTAATTGCATATTATATCTCTGATAAGTCTCTTTCCGAGAATGAAATTAAGCAAAAATTGTCGGTAACTCTTCCAGATTATATGGTACCTAATGCTTTTGTCAGCCTTGATAAATTTCCATTGACGTTTAATGGCAAGTTGGATCGGCGTTCTTTACCAAAGCCTGTTGTGGATGAAGCGGTGTTTGTTAAGCCTCAATCGAACGACGAAATTGAGCTCCAGAATATCTTTGCAGAAGTATTGGGAATCAACAATGAACAAATTAGTGTTGTGGAGAGCTTTTTCAGGCTCGGAGGGGATTCCATCAAAGCGATTCAGTTGAGTAATCGCATTGAGCAGTATCTACACCAGACTATAACAATCAAGCAAATTTTCTCCGCTAAGAGTGTGCGTAGTATAGCAGCGCTCTTGAACGAAAATACAACTGTATCTCAAATCAGTGAGCAAGGGACATTATCAGGACCAGTTCCGTTAGCGCCAATTCAAACGTGGTTCTTTGATGAAGTGAAGTCCTTACAATTCATTCAATCGTTTAAGGTTCAATTGCCCAATGATGTTGACCTCAATCGATTGCAAGTAGCCTTGACAGAATTAGTCAACTACCATGATGCCCTTCGACTGCAGTTTGTTGGAGGAAAACAGTATTATACGTCAAAAGTGGATGCTGTTGACCTGAATATTATTAGTTCAGAGCGACAGATTTCAAAGATACAAACGAACTTTGAGCTAAGCGGAAAATTATATCGATTTATGATGGATGAACTTGATAATACATTAATCGTTATGTGTCACCATTTGGTAATTGATAGTGTTTCATGGCAAATTCTGGCAGATGATTTGCGTAGTTTATATCAAGGTGATGCTTTGCCAGAAAAAGGAACAAGTTATCGTCAGTGGATTGATTACACAACTCAACACCCGTCAGAATTTAAAGCAGAAAAAATTGGTAAGTATAATGACGCTTTCCACAAAGAAACACAGAGTACGACGGCAACAATTAGTTTTGATAAAGCGACGACGACTGCTCTGGTGAAGAAGTCTAATAGCACGTATCATACGCAAATTAACGATGTGTTGTTAACCGCACTTTCGCGAGCTTTGAAGTCTGTAACTAAATCCAATCTCAACTATGTGAAATTAGAATCACATGGGCGAGCAGAATTGTCGAATCAGCTAAATGTTCACCGAACAGTTGGGTGGTTCACAGGAATGTATCCTCAAGCTATTTCGACTAACTTACTTGAGACTAAGCACTTTACTTCACAAGTAAAGGACTATGGAATTGGATATGGTGAAAGGTACGGTATTCATTCAGAAACGATGCCTGGAATTATGTTCAACTATTTAGGACAGGTCAATAATGGTAAAAAAGCGGTATGGTCTGTTGCGCCAGACAGGACTGTTCAGCAGAGTCCGGACAATAATATTGATTTTCTACAAATCAATGGTGCTGTTTCGGATCAACAACTGACATTTGAGTTCACAGGACACCAGTCCAATATTAAGAACTTGGCAGCTCAGTATTATATTGAGTTGAGCAAGTTAATTAATAAATTGTCAAATTCAAAACGGACTTATTTAACAGTAGAGGATATTGATGCAAAGATTTCACAGCATAATCTGGATGAGCTTCAGGAACATGAAGAACTGGAAGCAGTTTTACCGGCTAATAAGTTGCAAGAAGGCTTTATGTATCAATCTTTGAACAATGATACCAATGACGATGCATATATTTGTTCCTACATTTTTGATTATCATCAGCCAATTAATGTTAAGAATTATCAGCTTGCGTGGGAGAAAGCTCAGCAGCATTTTCCAAGCTTACGGTTATCATTAAATGCGAAATACGAATCACTTTTACAAGTAATCCCGTTAGTTGGGAAGCTTGCTTTCCGACTAGTGACGAATGAATCGGTTGCGGATGTCGTTCGTGAACAACGTTCCTTGGGATTTAACTTAGAAGAGGGAAGCCTCGTCCGAGTTTGCTTGGTGCAGAAGAGCGATGATGAGTATACCTGTGTTTTAACTAATCATCATGCAATATCTGATGGTTGGTCTAATCCAGTACTATTGAATTTTGTGCATACGACTTACATGAAGTTGATGCATAATGATTCGGTCGCAGTTCAAAATGATGACGCCTATATCAATGCCCAACGTTATCTGTCTCAAAATGAGCATGTGGATGATAAATTCTGGGATGATTATCTAGAAGAACCTGTACACCCTGACTTAAACGGATTATTTAAGCCTGAGGCTCATGAGGCCAAACTTGAAGAAGTAAAGCGAATCACTGATCCACAAACACATTCTTATCTGATTTCAGGTGATTTATATCAACGATTGAAGCGATATACCATGGTGCATGGCGTAACGACCAGTATTGTTGCACAATATGCTTGGCATAAGTTATTGAGTGTCTACGGCGGCATTGACTCAACGACAGTTGGTGTGGTTAATGCGGGTCGTAATATTCCAATTGATAAAATTGAAGATAGTGTTGGACTGTATATTAGAACATTACCAATTCAGTTCAAGCATACTAATGATTCGATTGATTCACAATTGGAGAAATTACAAGATATCAATAATGAGTGTATGATGCATAGTAATATTAGTTTAGCAGGGTTACAGCACAACAATACTCGCTTATTCGATACGCTGTTTGTCTATGAAAACTATCCGGTTGCTGTGGATGATTCGGAGGAGACTCTGAGCGTTCATAATTTCCGTGCAAAAGAAAAATTAGATTATCCTTTAACTGTGATGCTTTCGGAATTAGAGGAAAAGCTAAGTTGTAACTTAATGTTTGCGGGTGAAATCTTCTCGAATAGGACGATTGACGACTTGTTTAATATGTTCCAGCGGATAATTAAACAAATCGTAAATGGTGTTCGAGAGTTCACTTTTGTAGATCAAGTTCCTGACTTTGGTATTGCACGTTATCCAAAGGCTGACATTGTGACATTGTTTGAAAAACAAGTTGCCAATCATCCAAATCGTATTGCACTTGAGTTTCAAGATAAGCAATATACTTTTGCCGAACTAAATCAGCAAGCAAACTGTGTTGCGCATATGCTGGTTCGTGAATACAAGGTTAAGCCAGGTGATAAAGTTCCATTACTGTTACCGAAGACCGAAAAAACGATTGTTGCTATTTTAGCAATTTTAAAGGCGGGAGCAGTATATGTCCCGATGTCTGTGGCTTTCCCACAAGAACGAATCGATTATATTGTCAATAAAGTAAATGCGAATGTTGTGGTTGACAGCAAATTTATGAGTCAAACTTTTATCGAGAATGATAGCAACCTTGATGTAAGGATTAACCCATCCGATTTGGCATATATTATCTTTACATCCGGTACTACTGGTCGTCCAAAAGGTGTTATGGTGGAGCATCGCAACTTTATCATGTATTTAACGAATATTTTGGATGCAATCAAACGTACAGGTACCACTGACATTGAATTTGGATGCATTGCGGAATATGTGTTTGATATTTTTGGTACTGAGGTATTCGGACAATTATTACGGGGGAAAACGGTTAATTTATTTGCTGGTGAACCAGAAGAATTTCCTGCGTTTATGGCTAGTCATTATGTTACGACGCTACAATCCACTCCTGGAAGAATTAGCTACTTTTTCCAAGATAATGATGCAGCAATATTGAGTACTAATCTGACAACAATTATGGTTGGCGGTGAGAAAATGAATGCTGCATTTGCTAATCGCTTTGAAAATATTAATTTGATTAATATTTATGGCCCCACTGAAGGAACGGTTTGGACATCGATGAAACGAGTCGAAACCAATTATTCGAATATTGGTCGACCATTTTCAAACTATACACATCTAGTTTTGGATAAAAAGAAGCGGCTATTGCCTCAAGGTGCGGTTGGGGAATTATATATTTCCGGTCCACAATTGTCACGAGGTTACTATGGACAGCCAGAACAAACTAAACACGCATTTTTGAGTAATCCATATAACAGCCATGAGCTAACTGAATATAGTCGCCTTTATAAGACAGGTGACATCGTACGAGTCCTTTTAAATGGTGAGTTTGAGCTTATTGGGCGCAATGATTTTCAAGTTAAGATCCGCGGATTTCGAATTGAGTTGGGCGAAATCGAAAGTGCAATGTTACGTGTGCCGGGCGTTAAACAGGTGTTAGCGATGGCACTTGGGCAAGAAGGTAACAAATATCTAGGCGTTTATTATGTCAGCAACCAAGAAATCTCACGTTCAGAGATTGAGAAGGTTATTTCACGATATTTAACTGATTACATGATGCCTGCTGGTTATTGCCACGTTTCAAAGTTCCCTCTTACAATCAATGGTAAGATTGATCGGCGAGCGTTACCAAAGATATCTTATGACAATGGTGTGGATTATATTGAACCTCAAAACTCAACGGAAAGCCAAGTCAAGCGCATTGTATGTGAATTGCTAATGTTACCGATGAGTAATACGTCTATGCTTGAAAACTTCTTTACCATCGGTGGTGATTCTATTAAGGTTATCAAGTTGATTAGTACTTTGAGGACGCGTTTTAGTAAAAAACTTGCAATCAAAGATATCTTTAAAGCTAAAACCTTAAAGAATATCTCAGCATTGCTTCTTGCCGATCATGTCGACGATGGTAACCAAATGCTATCTGTAACCAAACAAGATTTTAAGGTGCCAAGTGAACAGTGCTTATCAGCTGCCCAAAGGGAATACCAGCAGGATGGTTCTAATTCGTATACTAATGTCAAAATCGCATTTAAGTTGAAGCCAAATGTCAATCCTGATCGGTTAATTATGGCGGTTAAGGCGGAAGTTGCACGACAGGAAGTATTACGGACAAGAATCTACAACGGGTATCAAGTTGTTGATAGCAAAGATTTTGTTGTCACACAGGAAAAGATTGATCGAAATCAGTATTTCAAACATGAGTTTAAACTTCAGGAAGAAATTCCAATTAAAGCGAATATTTATGATGGGGAGTTTACCTGTGTTATTGATCATATTGCCTTTGATGGCTGGTCTACTTCTATTTTCTTAGAAGATATTGAAGCATTTTATCGCGGAAAAGAGTTACCAGTTCTCCCGTATCAATATAAAGACTTCGCTAAGTGTCAACAGGAATTTTTAGCCAGCACACATGCTGTACGGCAAATCAACTATTGGCAGCAAGAACTTCGAGAATATCAACCGTTAAATTTACCAACTACGCAGACTCAATTCAAAGGTAGTCAATTCGGGGATGATGTTTATATTCAACTTAGTGATGATGAGTATCACAAATTGAAGTTACTTGTGAACCAACAAAATACAACGATGCATAATTTATTGCTGAGCGCATACTTTGCAATGCTTTCACAAATCGCTAACAATCGAGTGATTTCGATTGCTGTCCCAACGGTAGGTCGAAATGTATCTGGCGTAGAGAACTTGGTAGGATTGTTTGTAAATCAATTTTTGATCAGCGTAAACTTCAGTGATATTACGACTTACAATGACTTGATTCAAACAATCGACCATAAAATGATTGCCGCTCAAAATAATCAAGATATTCCCTTACCAATTGTCTTAGATAATTCAGACTTCTCAAGTGAGGGGAACAAAGCTTATTTTGGGATTCAAGGATTTAAAGGTGAGGCTTTGAAGCATTCAAGCTTGTTTGAAAGCATTCCAGAAATGAATCAGAAATCGGTAAAAGATGCATTTACGGATTTGGCAATTTTCGTTTGGGGACAGACAATCGATATTAACTATGCACGGTCGCTATTTAAACGTGAGCAAGTTGAGCAGTTTGCTAAAATCTATCAAACTAATTTAGAACAGATGATTCAAACAGTCGATAATAAGATTTAAAAGTTGGAGGAATAGATAATGTTAATTGATATGTTGAAGGGTAAGATTCATCGAGCTACAGTAACCCAAGCAGACCTAGAGTATGTTGGTAGTATTACAATCGATGAATCATTGATGGATGCAAGCGGAATTTTGGAATATGAAAAGGTCCAAATTGCGGATGTGAATAATGGAGAACGATTTGAGACTTATGTGATTGCTGGTCCAAAAAATTCTGGCGTTATTTGTCTGAATGGTGCAACTGCGCGTTGCGCTGCCGTTGGAGATAAGGTTATCATCATGAACTATGCTCAATTTGAGCCCGAAGAGGCTAAGAATGCCAAGCCGTATGTTGTGTTAGTTGATGAAAACAATAAGATGACCAAGCGAGTACGTTATGAAAAGCACGGGTTATTAGCTGAAGAATTATGAAATCTCGAGGTTATCTAACTTCAGTAACGGAAAACTATTTACATGCTTATGGTGTGGGCTATGTTTCCTATATCTTGGCAACTAGGTTTAAAGTTGATCCTCTCAAAGCCTTTGTTGCTGGGACGCTCCATGATTTAGGAGGAGCCATTCCTAATGAGAAAAGAATAGCTGTTGCAGAGTCTTTAGGTATTGAGTTAAGTGGCGAGGAACGCAGTGTACCTTTATTGATACACGCGAAACTAGGCAAGTATTTTGCCCAGTATCTATTCAACATTAACGATGAAGATGTTTTAAATGCTATTTTGTTTCATACGACATGTATTAATCAGGCAAGTCCACTCGTAAAAATTGTTTTTCTTGCTGACAAAATCCGTTGGGATCGCAATGGACGTCCACCGTATCTAGATGGATTGTTGATGGCGTTAGAAGATTCGTTAGACGACGGTTGTGCTTACTTTTTGCGCTGGCTGTGGGCATCCGATTTATATATCATTCATCCATACTTATCTAGGAGTTATGGAGAATATGTTGAAGGCAAGCAGATGCCAAATGTGCAGGTACAAGATTTTTCAGAGCTAACACAGGAAATCGACCCCATGATAAAAAAGCAATATTTCTTGAATGAGATTCATCAAGAGTTTGAGAATGCTTTTCAACACGGATGTACTGCAAAAAAAATAGCCAAGAGTTGTCATGTGAATCCTTTAGAAGCCTATGTGACAAGTGCTTTAGTGAATATGACTCATACAATTCAAGATGGAGAATTGCAGAAAATTGCGCGAATTCTTAAGTTAGATGTTCATTACCCAGTTCGATCGCAGCTAAATTGGACTTTTGCACGCGATGAGTATGGAATTACTAACTTGGAAGTGTTATCTGCACTGAAGAATTTCCCACAAGTTCCTCGTGACCGAAACACGTTAGCATGGGTGGTTGCAAAGAGTTGGGAGAGCAAAGGGAAAGTTAAGCGGGAGGTGGAAAATGACTAGAGAAGAAGTTCTGGATGTGATTTTCTCATATTCAAATACGATACCAAACAATCTTGCAGTAGTTGATAATTATCATAAATTAACGTATGGCATGTTAAAGAATCGTGTTGAACAAACGATGCGGTTGGTTGAAAGTCAAGACTTAGGTGGAAAAATCGTTGTATTACGCTTGCCACGAGGAATTGAATTTACGGTGATGGTTTTAGCACTCACCAGTATGGAAATCACCTTTATTCCTCAAGACATAGCACAGCCACAAGCCAGGTTGGATGCGATAGTTGATACCGCGGGTGCTGGTACAATTGTTGAATGGAAAGATAATCAGTATGCATTTAAAAACGTAATTGATAGTCGTAATAATCATTCAACAGCATGGGCGATATACTTTACTTCTGGTTCCACAGGAAATCCTAAAGGCGTGGAAATTCCGTTTCGAACTGTGATCAATACTGTAAGAACACAGAGGGAAGACTATCAGCTTACCAATCATGATCGTGTGGCAAGTTTTACACCTTACTCGTTTGTCGTTAGTTACTATGATTTATTCTCAAGTCTCTATTCTGGAGCAACGTTGTATGTCTTGGGAGAAGAAGAACGCCATGACTTGAAGAAATTAGAAAAGTATTTACGTCGTGAAAAAATTACTTTTATGAATGCGTCTACTATGATTGGCGAGATTATTATGCGGTCAATGAAACTCCCTGATATGCGATTATTGACATTGGCCGGACAGCGGTTTCCTGACGTGGATGTGCAGCGACTCAGCTACCAAGTATTAAATGTTTATGGTAATACTGAATGTGCATGTGCAACTATTTGTCGAGCACAGCCAGGGAAGCCGGTCACTATCGGGAAGCCAGTACGAAATATGCATACTTTGATTTTGGATGACCAATTAAATGCTCTTCCTGAAGGCAGTGTTGGTGAATTGTTTGTTTATGGTGTCCAAGTAACCAATGGCTATTTTTTGAACAAACCAGCAACGGATAAAGCGTTCACTGATATTGTTTATCATGGAAAAAAGATTTGGGGTTATCGGACTGGCGACTATGCGAGAGTCCTGCCAGATGGTGAGATTGAATATCGTGGTCGTCGAGACAGTCAGTATAAGATTAATGGTGTTCGCATAGACTTAAGTGAAGTCGGTAGTGTGTGTCGAGAGGTGATAAAGAATCTAAAGCAGTGCTATTTAGCTGTTAAGGATAATCATATTTATTGCTGGGTAACGAGTGAGCAGCTTATTGATGAGCATAAGGTACTGAATGCATTGGCTGAAAAATTACCAGATGTCATGATTCCCGTTGGAATTCACCAACTTACCAGTTTTCCGCTAAATGTTAATGGAAAGATTGACGAGCGTAAAATGATTAGTGAGTGGCAGCAACAAGTGTCAATTCAGGATGATCATCGATTACCGCGTGCTGAAACAGAGAATGAAAGGTTCTTAGTTGGCGCATGGAGTGAAGTCCTTGGAATTAGCAGCGATGTCATCAATTATCACAGCAATTTCAGAATGCTTGGTGCAACTTCACTACAAATTATGGAGTTGGGTGTCAAAATATTAGATGAGAAAAAGAAGCAACTAAACTTTGTTGATTTATATTACCATCCGATTTTGGCTGATATGGCGAAGTTGTTGGCGCGTGATGATGCTTTTGAACCAATATATACATTTGTACCACGTACAAGTGATATGGGACATCAGCCAGGGTTGTTTGTGATTCATTCTGGAAATACTGGGAGTGACGTGTATCGTCCATTGTTTACGAATATCAAAAAGCCAAAATTTCCAATTTATGTCATTGAACCTCATAATTTATTAGACCCTGAGAATCAAATTCATGGTATCGAAAATATTGCAACGTACTATTTGCAAATGATTAATAATTTTGTTCCTGAATACGAACAAAATGAGTTTGATTTAATGGGGTGGAGTTATGGTGGTGTGGTCGCCAGTGAGATGTGTTACCAGATTGCGCAGCATCCTGACATGGCACGTGTTCGATACTTGACAGTCTTAGATTCTTCCTTTTATTTAAGCGCTAAGGATTTGAGCAGAGTACGTGAACGGGAAGCAGATGGCTTCTATACTAAGTATTTCACCGAAACTCATATTTTTGAGGGTATGGATAAAAAGAATATAACAACCGAGCGTCTAATTAAGAATAATCATCAAGTCTGTGAGGAGCTTTTTGCTTATCATCCGAAATTGGTTTCCGTGCCGACAACTTTTGTTCGAAGTATTGTGGAGGACCATCCGCTGTCTGATACTCAGATTGAATCTTTGTTTGAAAATGTGACTATTAAAGATGTGCCGGATGGACATGACTATTTATTTGTAAGTGAAAAAAGTCGTCATATTATTCAAAGTATCTTAGGTTTATCCTCGAAGGTAGTGTCGGACACTTGAAACATTTCTTCTACTATGTGAATGACAAGCGTATGTTTGCTTTGCTGACGGATTTTGTAAAGGATTATTGCCCTGAGCGTTACCAATATGCTGAAAAATTTTATCGATTAGAAGATCGATTCAATGTCCTAGCGACCTACGTATTGTTATCAATGCTATGTAATCGACCACAAGTTGAGCTCGAATGTGGCCTTAATGGGAAACCATTTTTTAAGGCACAGTCGAACATGTCGCTATCTTTGACGCATAATGACGCGTTTGTGGCCGCAGTAGTAGACTCCAAGTCGATTGGAATAGACGGTGAGTTATGGCAAAAAGTAGACTCTTCCGTCGTTCAGCAGGTTTGTTCTAATAATGAACAAAAGCAAATTCTGAGTGCACCTCGGTTGAGTACCGTTTTCTGGACAGCTAAGGAAGCTCTTAGCAAGTTAAAAAATGAAGATTGGTATTCAACTCCTAGAACTGATTACGATATGTCTTCGGGTTTACTATTAGATACGAACAATAAGAATGTAAAGTATAGCGTGTATGAAATGCCAGAAGGTGTTGTGACTGTTGCAAGTGAAAATTCCATTCAGTGGAAGCCAATCCAAATCCGTAATGAAGATATGGAACAATTTATCAATCGATTTCATTGCTAATTTAGAAGGCTTTTGACCTTTGCTAAAATAGACTAAACACCGTATAATGAAAAAGTAGTAAATGGAATAGAATGGAGTAATTTAAATGGTTGAATCACTTAACACCAAAGTAGAATTAGTAGCAAAAGGTAACTCACATTTGGGGCTTACTGATTATGGTCATATCATGGTGGGCGACAAAGGATTCGAATTCTATGACGAACGTAATGTTCGTAACTACATCCAGATTCCATGGACAGAAGTTGAGAGTGTAGTTGTTTCAATCATGTTTAAAGGACGCTGGATTCCACGATATGCTTTGAAAACAAAGAAAAATGGGATGTATGCATTTTCTTCTAAAGATCCTAAACGTGTTTTGCGAGCAATTCGTAATCATGTGAAGCCCGAGAAAATTGTCAGGTCTCTAACATTTTTCGACGTGCTAAAGCGAGCATTTACAGGCAAAAATCGAGATAACTATTTGAAATAGTGACGAGAAAAGCCGGGAAAGTATGAATAGTACTTTTCTGGCTTTTTTATAATGAGGACTAGAAGTGCATGTTAAATTGGGCGTTGCCTGATTCAAATGGTAAGAAACAGGTGGTTAGGTGTGCAAGAATATAAACGTAATATCGGTTATCGAGCGCTGATTAATGTCACTGTTTTAAGTGGAATCGGTGATGGCCTCTATAATATAGTATTCGTGATATATGCAGGTTCATTATCATTCAAAACATTAGCAGTATCGATGGCATCGATGGCAACGTTAATACCATCGTTATTATCAGTAATTGTTGGACACATTGCTGACAGAACACAGCATAAAGTTAGATTTATGATGATTGCAAGAATAGCGCAGTTTATACTTTTTATATCGTTGGCTTGTTTGATTACTTTTCCTGGTAATATGGGCTTATTTTTAGTATTGTTAGCAATTAATATTATTTCAGATACACTTAGTCTATACAGTAATGGATTAGCGTTACCATTATTGAAGCATCTATTACCTGAAAAAGCTCTAAAAAAATCAATGGGATTTATGACTGCAATGACGCTGACTGTACAGGTTGTATTCCAGGGTGTTGGATCAGTAGTGATTGTGGTTTTGAAGCATAATTATGCAGCAGTTGGCTTTTTGAATGCATTAACGTTTATGGCAGCCGCTGTTTTGATTAAGTCCAAAATATCAACTCTCAGTTCTGCGGAGCCAAACGCAATTGTCCAAACAAAAGAAGCTTTATTCGGGAGTATCAGGAGCACTCTCGGCTTTATACGACGAAGGCAATTTTTGTTTAGTGTGATTATTTTGACTTTCCTGATCAATGTATTCGGAGCCTCAATATCGGGCCTGATTAACGTGACGTTGTTATACTATAAAAGCATGTGGTTTATCAATTACGGCAATAGTGTTGCAATTATGAACATGATGATTTCTATTGGGATGATAGTAGGTTCTCTCTTCACAGGTAAAATTACTGAGCATATGTCATTAATGCATTTATTTATGATGAGTTTATTGCTTTCAGGCATGAGCGGGGTTAGTTTTATTTGGCCCAGGTCATTTTACTTGAGTGCAATGTTACTTTTCGGGATGGGGTACTTTATTGGTAAAATAAATCCAAGAATTAGTGCAATAGTTCTGCACTCTGTTTCTGAACAAAGACTAGCTGCCGTAGATGGATTATTGAACATGGTCAGTATGCTTGGTGCTCCGGTAGGGCAGGTGCTATTTTTAGGAATCGCAAATGGAGTCTCTATAATCAGTAGTTGGTTACTCTTTTCAGTGGGATGCTTGGTGCTTGTTATCATCATCTACTCTAAATTCAGTAAAATGAAGGAACCCGTATTTTAGCATAACCCAATATGGTTTTGATACACTATGTGGTAGAATATAGAGTGTTGATACACTAATTTGGTAATAGAAGAATATCAGTTATTTTCGGTTATAGGAGCTCAGCTCAAAGTGCTCATTAAGATGGTGAGCTTGTTTGCAGAGAGGGATTATGGAGGCAAACGAAGAGCTATTGATGAATTGTTACAGAAGATGATGATATTTGCGTTCACCATATGATTGAAAGTTTAATTAAAGCCGGAAAAGTGTACTTGAATTCGTCAAATTGCATAATCAGTTATGGATCAGGTCTCAGTATTAGATTGCTCAATGTTGAGATTAATAAAATCAAAGAAAGGAAAAATACGACCTTTCTAGGTACGGTTATTAGCTATTATAACTACGCCTCTCCATAATTTCGTATAGAACTAGATGATTTTGACCAGAAAATCCAAAATATACGAATACGTCCGCGAGCACAGTGATTCGCACGGGCTAACAACGGAAATGGTTGCGACCGCGTTAATGATAGCGCGTTCAAACGTTAGTAAAGAATTGAATACACTCGTGCGCGAAGGCCAACTCCATAAGTTAGCTGGCCGGCCAGTCCATTATGTGCCGGCTACGGATGAATTGGCAACTGCGCCAACCACTGTTAGTGACGTAGCGAATGCCACGATGGCGAAGCGAATGCCGAATACCGGAACGACGACCACGGCACCTAAGTCAGCTGCCACCGATATTTTTGAAAATATGATTGGGTCGCACGAAAGCCTATCTAATCAGGTCGAACAGGCCAAAGCGGCGATTCTGTACCCACCGCGGGGCTTGAATACGTTGATTATTGGGCCAACTGGTTCAGGGAAGACTTACTTTGCAAACGCCATGTATCGTTTCGCAGAGAACCAACAAGTGCTGACCAATCCACAAGGACTGATTACGTTCAACTGTGCGGACTATGCCCATAACCCTGAATTATTGATGTCTCACTTATTTGGTTACGTCAAAGGGTCTTTTACGGGTGCTAACGAAGATAAGGATGGGCTGATTCAGGAAGCAGACGGCGGCATGCTGTTCTTGGATGAAGTGCACCGGCTGCCACCAGAAGGGCAAGAAATGATTTTCTACTTCATGGATCATGGCACCTATTCGCGGCTGGGCGAGACGGCCAAGAGTCACCATGCTAATGTGCGCCTCGTCTGCGCAACGACCGAAGACCCCGAGAGTACCTTGTTACAGACCTTTGTGCGTCGGATTCCGATTACGATTCAACTCCCGGCCTTCAATCACCGTTCAGCGAAGGAACGTTTGGAATTGCTGAAAGCGTTATTATCATTAGAAGCCAATCGAATCAATAAGCAGATTCGGTTAACGGAAGACGTCGTCCAGGCCTTGTTAGGGTCGGTCACATTTGGGAACGTCGGCCAGTTGAAGTCCAATATCCAATTGGTCTGTGCGCAAGGCTTCGTTAATAGCATCGAGAATGACAGTGAAATCACGATTACCATGGATGACTTACCACAAAACATTCGGAGTGGTCTGATGACGGTGGCGTCGAATCGTCATGAATTAGGGGCGATTTCAGAGTTGCTCGACCCAGTTCTGATCGTTAAACCCAACGATGGCCCGACACCATTACGGAATAAAAATGATAATTATGAGTTACCTTATAATTTATACGAAATTATTGGGGATAAGGCGTCCTTGCTTCGCCGTGAAGGGCTGGATAAGGAGCACATCAACCGCTTCATTACGACGGACATTAACTTGCATTTGAAGTCGTTTTATAAGCAGAATCAACTAGAAGTGTCACCTGAGAACAAACTCGCTGAAATCGTCGATCAAGACGTTATCGATTTCACGAAGACGGCCCAGATGACGATTCAGGACATGCTCGGTTATAATTTCAAAGATAACTTTATTTATGCGGTCAGTTTGCACGTCAGCTCGTTTATCAAACGTATTCAGGCCGGTAAACCGATGCGACAAATGAGCTCGGATATGTTAGCGATGGTGCGCGAATATCCGGCTGAAATCAAAGCGGCTGAAACACTCAAAAAAGGCTTGGAGGAACGTTATCATCTACCAATTCCGCAGTCCGAAGTGTATTATCTCGCCATTTTATTGATTTCCTTGAAATCGATGCAGCTCAATGGCAAGGTCGGTGTGCTAGTAGCAGCCCATGGCATGAGTACCGCCTCTTCCATGGCGCAAGTCGTTGGTCAGCTCCTGGATGACTACGATATTCAAGCATTCGATATGCCGCTCGATATGGATCCCAGCGTGGCGTACGACCATGTCAAACGGCGCATTGAAAAGATGGATTCGGGCAAGGGTGTGTTGCTACTTGTTGACATGGGGTCGCTGACGACTTTTGGTGAACGGATTCAACAGGAGACTGGCATTGCCACGCGCACGATTGACATGGTGACCACACCGGTCGTACTGGAAGCCGTTCGTAAGGCCAGCCTGGTCGACAGCGATTTGGACTCGATGTATCAAGAACTGGTTGGCTTTAAGGGCTATTCGCGGATTTCTCGTAACTTGCCAACTGATGACCAGAAAGCGACCGTTAAGCCAGCGTTAGCGACGGATAAGACCCCGCAGCGTGCAATTATTGCGATTTGTGCAACTGGAGTGGGAACCGCTGAACGCATCAAGACGATTCTGGACAGTTTGTTAGCTCAGAACTTCATCGAAGGCATTACAGTCTTTCCGATTTCAGTCGTTGAAATGAAGACTCGCATCCAGCAAATTAGTCAGAATTATCAGATTATTGCGGCAACTGGGATTACCAAGCCAGCGCTCGACGTCCCGTTTATCTCCCTGGAAGAACTGCTACAGGGTGGTGGTGAGAAGTTTATTGATCAACTCGCAACCGGGATGGATTCGCCACAGACGATGGCCGAGGAAGCCCAACAGTTGACACCAGAGCTCTGCGAACGGTATTTGGGCGACTACTTCACGTTCCTCAACCCCAAGAAGCTGACCGGGATTTTATGGGCGTATAGCGAAGTGATTGCCACCCATCTGGATGGTGAGATGAGCAACGCCTTTCGTATCGACCTCATCATGCATCTGGCTGGGGCCCTAGAGCGGACGGCCATCAAGGATGAGATTTCGGCGCCGGCAGAAGAAATGCCCGATATTATGGCCTCCAAGTGGTATCCGATTATTCAAACGGCTAACCAGCAACTGACCGACCAACTTCAGCTGACCTTCTCAGCGGCGGAAAATTATTATATTGTGCAATTATTAGAGAGTCATCAAGCGCAAGTCCTGGCCAGTTGATACACTAACTTGGCATGGTTCTTGCATGTATCTTAATGAGTATTAGTTATAGACTGAGGAGGGAACACCGATGTTAGCATTTGTTGTTGTGAGTCATGGCAGCTTTGCCCGGGGGATCGTGGACTCATCGTACATGATATTTGGCAAGCAGGATAAGGTCCAGACGGTCACGTTTCAATTAGACGAAGAACCCAGCGTCCTGACTGAAAAACTGATGGCGGCGGTCGACCGGTTTGATGCCGATGACCAAGTGCTGTTCATGGTCGACTTATGGGGTGGGTCCCCATTCAACGCGGCGAGCCGGATTGTCGCTGAACATACCGACCGAATGGGACTTGTCACCGGCCTGAATCTGCCAATGTTGATTGAAGCCTATACGGTCAGAGACAAACCAATCGACGACGTTATCGCCCACCTGGAAGAGACGGGTAAGATTGGTATCAAACACTTGAACTTATTAAAAGAAGACGAGGAAGATGAGCCACTATGACGATGGATATTCGCTTGGCGCGGATCGATAGTCGTCTCTTGCACGGGCAGGTCGCTACGGTCTGGACCAAAAGTGTCAGTCCTAACCGGATTCTAGTCGTGTCTGATGAGGTCGCCCGGGATGCACTGCGCAAGATTTTAATCGTTCAGGCGGCGCCACCGGGTGTCAAAGCGAATGTGATTACGGTCGACAAGATGATCGAGATTTATCATGATTCCCTGTTCGACAATGTCAAACCGTTGATTCTGACGGATACGCCGCAAAACATGGCGCGCCTCGTTGCCGGCGGGTTGGATTTTAGCCAGACGGGTGTCGACATTGGCAGCCTCGCTTTTTCAACCGGAATGGTGATGGTCACCAATGCGGTCGCCGTCGGTCAGGCTGAAGCTGACGCTTTGTATGCGTTGGCCGCGGCCGGATTAAAAGTCTACGCCCAGAAGGTGCCGACGGACAAACAGGTCGATTTGATGCCCTTGCTGGCTAAAAACGGCTTTGCGGCACCCGGCCAACCGGAAACGGAATTGAAATAGCCGATTCGCCAATTAAACGATTCGATATGAGACTCGATTTGAGATAGTTACGTAAGAAGTCACAACCAATTCTTACGATAACTATCTTATTTTCGTTTAAGCGGCAGTGGACAAGTGAGAAGCGGCCCCAAATCAGCGCCGGTTTCTAAGGATTTACCAAAAATCCGACTGGAAACTTTGACCGGCACGGTTTTATTGATAAAATTAAACTAATTGAAACGGAAAGTAGCGGGGGTTTAAAAATGCCAACTTATACAAAATTAACCGCCATGGGACAGTATGTTCCGGCACGCGTCGTTGACAATGACGAATTAGCGACGATCATGGATACGAGCGACGAGTGGATTCAAGCCCATACAGGAATCAAGACCCGGCACTATGCCATGAATGATGAGAATACCTCAGATCTAGCCACCCAGGTCGCCCAGCAGTTGCTGCAAAAGGGTGGCGTGGCAGCTAGTGCTATCGACTTGATTTTAGTGACGACGATTACGCCGGACGCGTTGACACCAGCCACCGCTTGTTTAGTGCAGGCGAATATTGGCGCTAGCAATGCCTTTGCCTTCGACCTTAGTGCCGCTTGTGCAGGGTTTACCTTTGGCTTAGCAACGGCGGATAAATTCATTCGTAGTGGCCAGTATCAGAACGTGATGGTCATTAGTGCGGAAGTCAATTCCAAGATGATGGACTTTCAAGACCGGACCGCGGCCGTCTTTTTCGGCGATGGCGCGGGTGGCGCGTTGTTGCAAGCAACGACGGATCCTGCCGAAAACAGTA
>PPYE01455264.1_pt1 | contig 32504 bp, 29 predicted proteins | sample 1559881 | NCBI WGS metagenome assembly PPYE01 (sample SAMN08240022, study PRJNA423297) | Human gut metagenome, whole genome shotgun sequencing project.
AGCTAGGCATCAAAGGAGATATACACCTATTCTCGCTCCCGATGAGCAAAGACAGAACAAAAGCAATCAAAGTCTATCGGCAACTTTTCGAAGAAATGAGGCTGGAACAAAAAGCAGGAAAACGGTTGGCGGTAGCAGTAGAAGGCGATGCGGGAATTTACGCCTCCGTTCACTATGTACTGGATCTCCTCGAAGAAAATGGAATCCCCGTAGAGCAACTTCCCGGTATTCCTTCATTCATCGCTGCGGAAGCGGCCGCAAAACTACATCTCATCAGCCAAAAAGAAAGACTGGTCATTATTCCGGGCAATATTACTTCGGACGAACTGGACATGTATCTGAGCCATCATCATGTGCCGGTTATCATGAAATTATCTCAATGTGCAGACATAGTACAGGATTACATGGAGTCCCACCCCCAATCAGTTATCATTATTTTGAAAATATATCGACAGCCGAAGAATATCATTCTTCCCATCAGGCGGAACTGAAAAGAAGAGTATTTCCTTATTTTTCCTTAATGATCATCTTTAACGAACAGACACGGAAGGATGATAGTGCAAAATAGCGTTCAGAATACCTTCAATATTTACATCATCTTTCTTGATAACTAAAAAATTGTGGTACATTCCTTCTTTCCGGTAACGGATCACAATCGACTTGAGTTTACCAGACTTTGTGTACTCCTTTTCTATCTCTGTGATGTTTTGCAAAGGAAAAACATGCCGAGGCTTCATCCCTCTTATAGCTAAGGTAAAAGAATCAGGAGTAATAGTATAAACAGACAATAACCTTACCCCCGTTATCAACAGAGGAGGAGTCAAGACCAGCAAAGATGCATATCTTCCATGCGCTATAAAAAGGCATGTACACGCCACCAACATAATAGCAATAACTGCCCAAATCCATAAAGGATAACCGGGTCTGAATTCTTGTTTTTCCATATGCCACATCTATCTTGTATAGATACAAAAATAGGGAGACTCAGTTTTATAACCAAATCTCCCTCAAGGAATTTATAAACTATTTCTAACAATTAATCTGATTAGAGAATACCCTTTACTGTTTCCAGCATACCCTTTTCTTGAATAGAGTCAAGATCAGCTTTTACTGCGGCGGTCAAACCCGGAATGTTGTTCAAGTTCTCACCCCAAATAGATTCTGCTGCCAACACGCCTTCCGCCACTTTCTGAGTGCAGCCTGTAGCCCAAAGTTCTTTCAGCAGATTCATGATTTCAGGAGCATCGTTCGGAACAATCTCAGCACCGTCAGCACGAACACCACCTTTATAATAAGTGATGATAGCCGCCAGTCCCAATACCAAGCCTTTAGGCAACTCACCCTTACGCTCCAGATAAACTTTCAAGCCCGGGAGGTCGCGAGTTTCATATTTAGGGAATGAATTCAGCATGATAGAAGTCACCTGGTGATCAACAAACGGATTGTTGAAACGCTCCAAAACATCTTCCGCAAACTTCTTCAATTCTTCTTTCGGCAGGTTCAGGGTTTCCATCAACTCATCGAACATAACTTTATGAATGTATTTACCTACCACTTCATGCTCGCAAGCCTCGCGCACAATGTTGATTCCAGACAGATAAGCTACCGGAGACAGCACTGTGTGAGGACCGTTCAGCAAAGTAACTTTTCTTTCGTGATAAGGAGCTTCAGACGGAACGAACAATACATTCAAACCGGCTTTGTCGGCAGGGAATTCCTTGGCGACCTCCTGCGGAGCTTCAATTACCCACAAATGGAAGATTTCTGCCTGTACCACCAGATTGTCATCATACTGCAATTTTTCTTTAATAGCAGCGATATCTTTGCGGGGGAATCCCGGCACAATACGGTCTACCAAAGTAGCATAGACACCACAAGCTTCCTCAAACCATTGCTTGAAGTCTTCACCCAAGTTCCACAAATCAATATATTGATAGATGGTTTCTTTCAGTTTATGGCCGTTCAGGAAAATCAATTCGCAAGGGAAAATTATCAAACCTTTGCTCTTGTCACCATTGAACGTTTTATAACGGTGATACAGCAACTGGGTCAGTTTGCCCGGATAAGATGAAGCAGGGGCATCATCCAGCTTGCAGGCAGGATCAAAAGCGATACCGGCCTCTGTCGTATTAGAGATAACGAAACGCATTTCCGGCTGTTCCGCCAATTTCATAAATTCATCATTCTGAGAATAAGGATTCAAGGCACGACTGATCACATCAATTTTTGTCAGGCTGTTTACCACCTGTCCTTTATCCAAACCCTGCAAGTTTACATGATACAGACAATCTTGTGCGTTCAACATGTCAACCATACCTTTTTCAATAGGTTGAACCACCACCACACTGCTGTTGAAATCAGTTTTTTCGTTCATGTTGTAGATAATCCAATCCACAAACGCACGCAGGAAGTTACCCTCACCAAATTGAATGATTCTTTCGGGACGTTGAGTCTTTGCTGCTGTCTCCTTGTTTAATGCTTTCATATTTTTAATTATATTATGTGTTTATCCATACCTGTACTTATTGAAGACGAATCAGATTTTATTGTGTACTCATAGTATTCATGCTTTCTTTTAAATGGTAATATATATTTAAGTTTTTATATATCATCATTGAACCAAGCATTTAAAATCTTTAAATCTTCGCCGCAAAGATACAAATAATTTTGTTATTCCAAATAAAATTTCTACTTTCGTGTTCGATAACGGTTAATAAATCTAAAGAGATGCTCTTTGACATCTTTTTTAGAATGAGTTTTTACTGAAAGTCAAAATAAACAACAATTATATAGATATAAAAAGACTACTTATGAAAAACTTTATGGATGAAAACTTCCTGCTTCAGACAGAAACTGCGCAGAAGTTGTATCATGAACATGCGGCTAAAATGCCTATTATCGATTACCACTGCCACCTGATTCCCCAGATGGTTGCTGATGACTATCAGTTTAAGTCACTGACAGAAATCTGGTTGGGTGGAGACCACTATAAATGGCGTGCCATGCGTACCAACGGTGTGGACGAACGTTATTGTACCGGTAAAGACACCACGGACTGGGAAAAATTTGAAAAATGGGCGGAAACAGTTCCTTATACCTTCCGCAACCCATTATACCATTGGACTCATTTGGAATTGAAAACCGCATTTGGAATCAATAAAGTATTGAATCCGAAAACTGCCCGCGAGATTTTTGATGAATGTAATGAAAAGCTTGCCAAACCGGAATACTCCGCACGAGGCATGATGCGTCGTTATCATGTGGAAACCGTTTGTACAACCGATGATCCGGTAGATTCATTGGAATATCACATCAAAACCCGTGAAAGCGGATTCGAAATTAAAATGCTTCCCACTTGGCGTCCGGACAAGGCGATGGCAGTAGAAGTTCCCGCTGATTTCCGTGCTTATATGGAAAAATTGTCTGCTGTAAGCGGTGTCACGATATCTTCTTTCGATGACATGGTGGCTGCTTTGCGGAAACGTCATGACTTCTTTGCTGAACAAGGTTGTAAATTGTCTGACCACGGAATTGAAGAGTTTTATGCTGAAGACTATACTGATGCTGAAATCAATGCTATATTTAATAAGGTATATGGTGGTACAGAACTGACCAAGGAAGAAATTCTGAAATTCAAATCAGCCATGCTGATCGTATTTGGGGAAATGGATTGGGAAAAAGGATGGACCCAGCAGTTCCACTATGGAGCAATCCGCAACAACAACACCAAGATGTTCAAACTTCTGGGACCTGATACCGGTTTCGATTCAATCGGTGAGTTTACCACCGCCAAAGCGATGGCTAAATTCCTTGACCGCCTGAATACAGAAGGAAAACTGACCAAAACTATCCTTTACAACTTGAATCCTTGCGCCAATGAAGTAATTGCCACCATGTTAGGCAACTTCCAGGATGGCACAATTCCAGGCAAGATTCAATTCGGTTCCGGATGGTGGTTCCTCGATCAGAAAGACGGTATGGAAAAGCAGATGAATGCACTGTCATTGTTAGGCTTGTTGAGCCGCTTCGTAGGTATGCTGACAGACTCTCGTTCATTCCTGTCTTATCCGCGTCACGAATATTTCCGCCGTACTTTGTGCAACTTGCTGGGTAATGATGTGGAAAACGGCGAAATCCCTGCTTGCGAAATAGAACGCGTCAATCAGATGGTGGAAGATATCTGCTATAATAATGCCAAGAAGTTCTTCCAATTCTGACAACCGTCAGAATGCTGAATATAAATAAATGAGGATGGAACAAATGTGTCTGCAAAAGTTTTCACTTTTTGTTCCATCCTCATTCCAGTCATAGCAATTCTTCTATAGTCTCCGTTATTTCCTTGTCGGTTTTTCCCATGCCATATCCTCGGATGACTTTCCGTATAATCCGTTCTTTATCCAAAATAAAAAAGTACGGAGCTGCCCCACCCGTCCGGTAATCTTCTATCACTTTATCATCTCCATCCAAAAACATATAATTCAATTCCTTTCTCTTTGCATAATTCTGAAGTGAATGCATCCGGCTCCAACTTTCAATGGCTACCAATTCAAAATCTTCTTCTTGGTACTTTCTTTTCAGTTCTTTCAGAAAAGGGATAGAAGCCTGGCAAGCTCCACAGCCTATTCCTGTTATATTTACCAAGATGACCTTACTTTTCAAATCACTCAATGACACGGGACGCTCCTTTATATCATTCAATGTCCATTCTGGTGCTTTCTTACCCGTCAGATTAGCGGCCATATTCCTGGAAGGAGCGCCATAATCATATTTTTTTGTTTCATAACCTTGCGGAACATAATCGAAAACATCAAACCTGTCAATTGTTTCTTTGTTTATTTCCACATTACAGCAAGTTTCCACCGATATATTATGGGACATCGCTCTCCGTTTCTTATAAGGCAAACCATTCGACTTGTGAATCCACAGTTCATAAATAGAGGTCGGCTCTACATAAAAAGGAGGTGGAGGCATGTGATAAGCTTTACCAAAGAACTCCACTTGTGTATCTTCGTTTATGACAAGTTTAAAATGAAAATAATCCCCACAATCTTCCAATGTGGTAACTATGCTGTCTTCTGTTTCCAAAGTATACCTGACAATATTCTTGCAATAATTAAAGAAAGGTGGGGTCAACGGTCTGAAAGGTAACGGTCTGGTGGTAAAATTATCGATTTTTATTTCCTTGACAGCATGATTCACCAACACACGTACTTCACCATTATAACCGAATTGGAACTCTTTACCATCATCTGTTCCCAAATTCACAAAACTTGCCCCTATCGTAGAATCAGCCGGATTATCGAACTCTTTCACCATATATTTTCTAATACTGGAAGGAATTGTATCACCAGGATTCCAGACTTCGCCCTCTACTTTATACGTTGCTGACTTAATCTGCTCTAAATTATCCAACACCTTTTTCAAATACTCTCTCTTGTCATCTTGGCCATTCACCACATATACCGGCAATAACAAGAGAAAAAATAAAACAGCTTTTGTTCTCATACGTTTCTTGCTTTTATTGATTCGCAAAATATTTTGCTGACGCAAAGAAGAAGAAAAGCCTGTATCTCTGCAAAATATTTATCTGAACTCTTTCTGAATTTTCTCCTTTTTCAGAAAAAGATCAGATAAAACACCTGTTTTTTCCTTAACGTTATTTACTTTTGCATTCAAAATTCATACGATGAAAAGGGCAAAAACACACATTATCTTATTTATGGCAGTCACCATCACCGTTCTATATACTGTTTATATCGCTTTTCATAATAGTGCCGAACGAGTGAATACCCAAATAGACCACGCTTTCAAATCCGCCATTACGGAAGATTACAATGAAAGACTTGCCTACATCAGCTATTATCATCCCGAACCTACAAACTGGGATATAAAAATGTATACTATCGCTCCCAGCCTACACCAAAAAGTAAAAAGCTACACCATAAGAACCAGACAAGGAAAAACAATCTATACCTTTAAAGACAGTCTGGACGAGCAGACCGCCAAACGTATGCTGAACCAATACATTCTATCCCAACTAAAACCCATAAAGCCCGATGAGTTAAATGCAACCTTTAGAAAAATATTATCCGATCATGGCATAACCGGCAGGACCGGAACTATTTATTATAACAAATCCATTTCCCAACACAGCGACCAAAGTTCTGCAATTCCCCGAACGGCATACAATACTCCCCGATACATAGTAGATATCACCCAGAACATCAAGGTACAAGCATGGGTAAATTATGACTTCAAAACTATTTTACGACACATAGACAACACACTCTTTTGGCTCATCGGACAATTGATGATTCTTATTTTCATACTCATTTTTCTTAAAAAGGAAAAGGATACTCAAACACTCCTTACCCGTATGAACATAGACATGGAGAAACAAGAGTTGTATATAGGAAACAAAAAGTGCAACATTCAGAAATTAGACCTCACTTTACTAAATATGCTTTATGAAAGAGCAGGAACTTGCGTAAGCCGTGAAGAAATAAAAAAGAGTTTCTGGCCTACGGATGATAATGCCAATGAAAAAATAGATGCACACATCAAATCAATCCGGAAAGTTTTAAAAGAATTCCAAGAATATAAATTAATAACAGTCAGAGGAAAGGGTTATTATCTACGTATTCCATAATCCAGATTCCAGGCATTCTTTTAAAACAATATCCGCTAAATCATCTTTCCGAAAAAGCCTGTTTCTATTTTATTTCCTCCTTTTTTTATGTATATTTGCGGCTCTTTTAACACAAAAAACGTGGGGATTCACTAGAATTGGGAGAGCAACAAAATGAAAATCAAATTTATAAGTCTCGCAAGCGGAAGTAGCGGCAACTGCTATTTTCTCGGAACAGACAGATATGGCATATTGGTGGATGCAGGCATTGGCATCCGTACAATAAAAAAAACATTAAAAGAACTTGGAATCGGACTGGATATCATCCGGGCAGTATTCATAACACACGATCATGCCGACCACATCAAAGCAGTAGGGCATTTAGGAGAGAAATTTGGAATTCCTGTTTACTCCACTCCGGAAGTACATGCAGGAATCAACAAAAGTTATTGCATGACCGAGAAATTATCGACCTGCGTACACTATCTGCACAAAGGTGAGACAATGGAATTGGAAGATTTCACGATTACAGCTTTTGAAGTGCCTCACGACGGAACTGACAATGTAGGCTATTGCATGAATATAGACGGTAAAATATTTTCTTTCCTTACTGACTTGGGGCACATCACCCCCACTGCCGCCGAATATATATGTAAAGCAAACTATTTGGTATTGGAAGCGAATTACGATGAAGAGATGTTGAAAATGGGACCTTATCCCCAATATTTAAAAGAACGTATTGCCGGGCCTAATGGACATATGAGTAACCGCGAAACCGCCGATTTTTTGGCAGAAAATATCAATGAAAGTCTTAAATACATTTGGCTTTGTCATCTTAGCAAAGACAACAACCACCCCGAACTGGCATACAAGACAGTAGAACTCTCACTACGAAACAAAGGGATTATCGTCGGCAAAGATGTGCAAGTCATTGCTTTAAAGCGGAATACACCTTCAGATGTTTATGAGTTTGAATAAATTTCGATGAAAAGGTAAAAAAATGGTGCAAAATGTTGGATGTTTAAAAGAAAACACCTACCTTTGCAACCGCAAATCAGAAATGAATGCACTCTTAGCTCAGTTGGTAGAGCAACTGACTCTTAATCAGTGGGTCAAATAAATATTTTGCATGAAATATCCTATTATTATAAAAGAAATCCAAAGCTATCTCCCTATCATTCTTTTTATTGCATAATTCTTTAATTCTATTTATAACATACGATTTTTCCATAACAAATAATATTACAGTACTTTTTTACAATTAATCTGCTACAAAGATAAAAAACCCCTTATTAAACTTCACATTATTTATAGAAAAGTTATGTGAAAGTTATTAACAATTTTATTATATTCAAGCTATTAAATGAACAATTAAAACAATATCAGTGATCCATCCGAGTTCTATTTATCCCATATACCTACCTTCTGTTTTTTTCCATCATTATAGCACAAGCTTAAACAATAAAATCCACAAGCAAGCATCTCCTACCGGAATGTCAAGTTTCTCCAAAGGGGAAACGTATAAAAGATGTATCTAAAAATAGTTCCTGAACAGGCTGAAAATAGTTAAGAGAGAAAAATCAAGAAGATTGGAAATGAAATAGCTTCCTTAACAACAAAGCAGAGAACAACAAGGATTTAATTTACATAATACAATCCAGACAGGCAGCCTTCCGGCTGCCTGTTATACTTCTATTTATCTTTAACATTTCCCTTTATAGGGGTCAGGGTTATTTTAGCCCCTTCAACTATCGGAGTTAATATATCAAAAATAACCTGTTTGTATTCAGATAAAGCAATACTCAATAATAGCTCCTCTTTTCTTATCTTATCCGCCAAAGCATTATTATCCTTTTTATATGATTGATCCTGCATATACAGCCGGTAAGTCTTATAGTTTTCATAAAATGCGGAAATAGACCGGAACAAGCGGCCATAATTTTCCTTCAGATTCTGACGATCATTCTCACTGAAGTAATTTCCCGGATTAGAAACAAACACTGTATCTTGAACAGAAACCACAGGCTGTGATACCACAGGCAGAGAATCTACCGGCATCTTCTGATCCAAATAGCCCAGCACCGCTTTTATCTCATTCTCATTAACTAAGTCTTTCAAGATTTTCAATGAGGTATCATAATACTTCATCACTTCATTCGCATTCTCCACACTCATGCTACTGCTATCCATAACGTGACTACTCTTGGAGCCACCGGAACAAGAGGATATGGAGAGGGCGCAAAGAAACACACCATACAATAATAAATTCTTCTTCATACTGCCAGTATTAAATTATAATACCTTGATAACAATATGAAATGATAATTGCTCACGCTCCTGTCCCGTTTTTTTCCAAATTGCTCTTAATTTTCTCTAACAAATAAAGGCATCCCTGCATTTTGGGATTTTCGTAACATACATAGGCCTGTTCAAACAGCATATCTACCGTATCCTTTAAATTAGGAGTAAAAGCAGCCTTATCTATCTGCATTGTTGGGGGAAGTTCCTGAGAATCAAACCATTTTTTCAACTCATTAACCTCTTCTTGAGTATATGTTCTCTTTCTTTCTTTTATCATATTATATATATTTTCTTTAAAATGGATAACCTACTGCAAAGTGAAAAGCAAAATCACGGCTAAAGCGTGGTCGGATAACAGGATATCGCTTTTTACCTGTTTCCACAGGATTTATGGCCTTCATGCCACCGTCAAAACGCAAAATCAAATAATCCAGATCAAGGCGGATTCCCAAACCGTATGCTACAGCTATCTGTTTATAAAACTCGTTAAATTTGAATAAACCACCTTCCTGTCCGGAGTCATCACGAATAGTCCAGATATTACCGGCATCCACAAAAGCCGCTCCATTCAATTTCCAAAACAAATGAGTACGATATTCTATATTCAAGTCCAATTTAATATCACCAGCCTGGTTGATAAAGTCCATTCTCCCATCCTCACTACCTTTATAAACACCAGGTCCTAAAGAACGTACAGACCACCCACGTACACTGTTCGCGCCACCGGAAAAATACCTCTTTTCAAAAGGAAGCATTTTAGAGTTACCATACGGATAAGCCACCCCCACTCCTATATGAAACACAAATGAGTTACGCGGATCTATCATGAAATTCTTTGCAAAATCAAAATCTGCTTTCACATATTGAGCAAAAGGAATATTCGCCAGCACATAATCTTCTCCATCTTTCGGATTAGGGTGAACCAATTTGGAAGCAGCATACAATAAATTACCAGCCTCTTCAATATTGGCACGAATAGAATAGGAATTTTTAGTAGGTGTACGCATCATGGCGTTTCCTGCACTGTTATAGGTAAAGCTGTACCCTGTACGCACAACAAGCTGATTTTCATAACTGGCTTTCAAAGCTGAATTCCTCAGACTCATGCTGTCCAAATATTCCTGAAAAGCCGATGACTTTCTAGGCATATATACATAATTGACATCTACCAAATCCAAACGGTGTTGCATACGTTTCCTGTCAGTCCATTTATAACTCCATGAAGCAGAAGCCAGTGTACGCGAGAATTCCGGACGAACTTGCGATGTGAACTTTAAGCCGACCTCTGAAGTAGCTCTAATTTTCTTTTTAAAATTCGATGATAGAAAAGGAAACATGAACTGAGGGAAATTCAAGCTGCTTTCTACCCCATACTCCATGTAATTATCATTCACATAATCCTGTGAAGCCACCCCCAATCCCGTAATGGCCTCATAAGCGCCACGCACTTTCATCATAAAGATTTCGGAACCTTTGAATACATTGCGGTGCTGAAAAGAAACCGAGGCAGCCGCTCCCAAGTCACCAGCCGAATTAGTTCCTTCTACTTCAAACGCCATGGATTTATTTTTGTTCTTCGCCAAAAATACGTATGCGTCCAGCTGCGTACCATTTTCTCCATTCACTTCACGAAAACGAATATTAGAGTATTTCAAGGCACGCAAACGCCCCAGATTGGAATAGGTGTTTTGCACATCCTGTTCACTATACAGTTCTCCCGGACGGATACGATTGAAATCAACCAACACTTGCGGACGGAGAAAAGCCTTTCCTTTGTAATACATACTATATCCTTTGTATCGCAAAGAGTCAAATTCTTCCAAAGTACTTTCCTGTACCGACATAATTTCATCATCCGCCAGAAAGTTCACTTCTCCCACCTTGTATTGTCTATGCTTCTGCGGCAAATCTTCTTTTCTACGCTGATAAGGAAGTAATCTTAAAGTCAAGTCCACCAAATAGGTATTTCTAGCCGTATCCGCCTGATAGACCAAAAAATCCTTGTTGAACTTATAATAACCCTTATTCTGCAATAATTTGGTAATCCGCTGCCGTTCAGCATCCAGCACATTCACATCAAACAGCATACCGGGCGCCAACAAACTTTGGGCAGAATCCTGCCGCATATAGTCACTGATAACCAAATCATCTATATCATACACCACATGACGTACCTTATAAGGATGCCCGGCATGAATACGGTAAGCCAATTTCAATTTGTTCTTCCTCGTTTTTTTATCCAGGTGCACAGTAGCCCCCATATACCCCATATTACGTACTGCTTTCTCTATTTCCTCCTGGGATTTCAGGGCAACAGATTCATCATAGATTACCGGAGCATCACCAATCTTCCTAAAAAAACGATTAATCCATTTAGTGGAGTCCACACCTGAGACGCAATAAGTACGCATAGGTATCTTAACCAAATTGAACCATTTGGCATTAGGATTCTGACGAATATATGAATTGAATAGTGACGGCTTCACCTCCTTCGTTTCAGATACAATCCTGACCTCATCCAATAAATATTTATCCTCAGGAATAAATTTACTGACCGAACACGAGGTGCATAGTGCTATAATAAATGTGCATATATATGGGCGTGCGCTTTTCTTCATACAAATCCGTAACCTTCGCAAATTTATCTACAAAGATAGATATTAATTGAAAATATCTTCTTAGCTTTGCTCCAAATATTTGTTATTAAATAGAAATTATCATGCTGAGCAAAAACAAAATAAAATATATCCGTTCGTTGGAACTGAAAAAAAAACGCAAAGAAGAACAAGTTTTTGTGGCCGAAGGGCATAAATTGGTAGGCGATTTATTGGGACACTTCCCTTGCAAGTTACTGATTGCCACTTCCAATTGGCTGAAAATGAACCACTCTGCCACGGCCAACGAAATTATTGAAGTAACACAAGAAGAGTTGTCACGTGCCAGTCTTCAAAAGACGCCCCAAGAGGTATTGGCCGTTTTTGTACAACCTTCTTATGATTTAAATCCGGAAGTTATTAAAAGTTCTCTATGCCTGGCACTGGACGATGTACAAGACCCAGGGAATCTGGGAACCATTATCCGCTTGGCAGACTGGTTTGGCATTGAACATATCTTCTGCTCGACAGGGACAGCAGATGTGTATAATCCCAAAACCGTACAGGCAACCATGGGGGCATTGGCAAGAGTAAAAGTTCATTACTGTTCTTTACCACAGCTTATTGAAAGCCTGACCGATATTCCTGTATACGGCACCTTTTTAAACGGGAACATTATTTATGCAGAATCCCTGTCGGCCCATGGATTGATTGTCATGGGAAATGAAGGAAAAGGAGTAAGCCCTGAAGTAGAGAGACTGATAAACAAGAAGTTATATATTCCCAATTATCCTCAAGAACGGGAAACCTCCGAATCGTTGAATGTGGCAATTGCCACAGCAGTGGTTTGCTCGGAGTTCAGAAGACGTTTATTGCCTTAAAATTCATATTTCCATCGGTATATGTGCCATGCATATACAGGCTGTTCACATCCTGTTTCCAGCATGGCACGGTGCAGGAAATCAGCAAACTTCTCTCCGGAACAAATCTCCAGTCCATACATCGGAGAAATAATAATCACTCCGCCTATCCATTGTGTCGCACTAAGCTCCTCCTTCAATGGAAAATATGCACGCACTCTACCGCTATCTTCCAACTCCACTACATATTTAGAATAACAGCCATCCGCCGAAACATAAAGATAATGACAAGCAAAACGTCTCATACCCACAAAAGATAATTAATTTCTGCGCTTGATTCTCTGAGGACGATCTGAGTGAGAATGATCTGCCGCATTATTCTCCTTCATTTCACGTGGATTCATACGGGCGGGAACATTTTTCCTGATATCCACCGATTGAATCGAATCTGCTTTCTTCTCTGTTACCACCGAATCAGTTCCAACACGCTGTTCCACAGCCAAACTATCTTTTCCGGCAACTGTCATTGTATCTACCGGTTCATGATAACGGGTCAAAGCAATATTATTGATAATCAGTCCCGGCTTATTCGTTGACGAATCACTATCCATATAGTAAATAAATCCGCTCACACTCTTGATGGCAAAAGCAGAATCAGGCTTTATATACAAAGTCTGCACACCGGAACATGTGATATCCTTCACACGCCCCACCACAGAATCATTATCAAACAAAATATTGAACCCCATAGTGGCTCTCCGTTCCCCTTCCGAAAGGAATATATAATCAGCAGACCACAGGAAAGCATCCTTTGCTTTGAAATTACTATCGGCGGGAATCTCAAAAGTCACCTTATTCGCCAACGGAACATCTGTCAGCCAATAAAGCTTACGGTCATACCATACATCCACAGTATCTCCCGGCAACGATGCAGCCGGTTTATCCTCACGCAACGCCAGCAACTCCTGCATGCGTTTTTTCTCACTGCGGAAGCGTTCCCCCACCTTTTTATAAAGACCGGCAAGTTCCTCCGTGTGACGTGTGTACCACACCATGGACGAATCGAAATCAGCTTCAGTAATATGATACTTCTCGAAGACATAATTCTTATACGCCTCCTTTTGATAATTATCAGAATAACTCAGATTATTGCCCATGGAGATACTTAAATGATAATCGTACAAGATATTCTCCATCCTGTCCGGCTGGATAATATCTTCAGGCACTTGCTTGCCACACCCCACCATAAAAGCCGCACCCAGCAGCCACACCCAAGTAATATTCCTGCGACGCATCATTTATTCTTTAATTTCTTCTGCTGACGGGTGAATATTCTTATTCAGATACTTACCGTAAAATAACAACAACGCCACAATACCGCAACTGATGGCAGCATCGGCAAAATTAAATATCGGACTGAAAAATATGAAATGTTCCCCTCCTATTCCCGGTATCCATTCGGGCCAGTTGGTTTCAATAATGGGAAAATAGAACATATCCACCACCTTACCATGCAACCATTCCGAATACCCTTCACCTACCGGAACAAAAGAAGCGATGGTACTATGAGTACTTTCATTAAAAACAACGCCATAGAACACACTGTCTATTATATTACCGATAGCCCCTGCCAAAATTAAAGAGATACATACAATATAACCAGTCTTATAATTCTGTTTCACTATTTTTGCCAGATACCAGATAATCAATCCCACAGCTACAATACGGAAGGTAGTAAGGAATAACTTTCCGAATATTTCCATACCGAAAGCCATGCCGTTATTTTCTGTAAAATAGATATAAAACCAATCTGTTATGCGGATACTCTCATGCCAGTACATATTGGTCTTTACCAATATCTTTATTATCTGGTCGATAATCAGAACTGCAAAGACGATAAGAACAGAGAGCTGCCCTTTGGTGAGTAGTTTCTTCATTTATTAAATTGAAAATTAATTAATGGTTAATGATTAGCCGTTAGCGGTTAATACTGTAACATGACAGTGAGCCAATTCCAGTTTTTCCATGATAATGGCACGGAATTCCTCCAGTTCCGCATCTGAATATCTAGTTTTTTCAGCCATATAACTTAGTTTTAAAAGGTTAATTATTCTTTTACGACACTCACATAAAGTGAGAAATCATCAAAATTTAATTCTGTACCGTTCTTCACTTCATCCACTAATTCCAGGGAGTTAGCAAGAACCTGGTTACAAATATAAGTATTATATTCATTTACCGCATCATCGGTTTGAGGATTTTTAGATAATGCCACTTTTATTTTGTCCGTTATCTCAAAACCACTGCTCTTACGGATATTCTGTATACGGTTTACCAATTCACGGGCAACCCCCTCACGACGCAGTTCTTCGGTTACGGTAACCTCCAAGGCCACAGTCAGTTTACCTTCATTGGCAACCAGCCATCCCGGAATATCCTCACTGAAAATCTCCACATCCGTTGTTTCGATAACCGCTTCCGCACCATCAAGCACAAAGGTATATTTACCATTTTTCTCCAATTCGGCAATAGCTTCCTGCGACATTCCGGCTACGGCTGCGGCGACAGCTTTCATCTGTTTGCCGAATTTCGGGCCGAGTTTTTTAAAGTCACATTTCACCTTTTTCACCAATACGCCTGCGGCTCCGTCTACAAACTTGATTTCTTTCACGTTCACTTCGCTCATAATCAAGTCTTTTACGGCTTCGATGTGCATTTTCTGCTCTTCGTCCACCACCGGAACCATGATACACTGCAAAGGCTGGCGCACTTTGATATTGACTTTGCGGCGCAATGCCAATACCATAGAAGTAACATCCTGAGCCATCTGCATACGCGCTTCCAGTTCTCCGTCTATCAATGCCTCATTACATTCCGGGAACTTGGCCAAGTGTACAGAAACCACGGTGTCACGACCTGTAGCCGCAATCAAATCCGTATACAACCGGTCGGCATAGAACGGAGCGATAGGCGCCATCAGCCTGGCCACTGTTTCAAGACAAGTGTACAATGTCTGATAAGCGGACAGCTTATCCTGTGACATGGCATTACCCCAGAAACGTTTACGGTTCAAGCGCACGTACCAGTTACTCAAATTATCATTTACGAAGTCTGTAATCAAACGTCCCGCCTTGGTCGGTTCGTAATCGTTGTAGCAAGCGTCCACGTTCTTCACCAATGAATTCAGAACAGACAGAATCCAACGGTCTATCTCCGGACGTTCATTTACCGGCACTTCCGCTTCCTGATAAGCGAAGCCGTTAGAGATTACGTTCTTGTAAGCCACACTGTCGAATACCATCGTAGCGATAGCATGTAGCGTAAAGAACCAGCCACGGGTCTGGTCCACTCCTTCTGCAATGAAGTCCGCAGGATAATAAGTGCGGTTGTCCACAATTTCCTTATTTTCGAACGGATAGTGCAACTGCGCGTAAGGCATCGCACCGGAGTCGAACCACACATCAATCAAGTCCGCCTCACGTTTCATCGGCTTGCCGCTTTCAGATACCAAGATGATATCATCCACATACGGACGGTGAAGGTCTATCTTGTCATAATTCTCCCCGTTATATTCGCCCGGAACAAAACCTTTTTCCTTATAAGGATTGACGGTCATAAATCCGGCAGCTATTGATTTTTCTATTTCATTATACAATTCCTCTACGGAACCGATACAAAGCTCCTCTCCTTCTTCACTGCGCCAGATAGGCAGCGGAGTTCCCCAATAACGAGAACGGCTCAAGTTCCAGTCATTCAAGTTTTCCAGCCACTTGCCGAAACGGCCTGTTCCGGTAGATTCCGGCTTCCAGTTGATAGTCTTGTTCAGTTCCATCATGCGCTCTTTGGCTGCGGTAGACCGGATGAACCAACTGTCCAGCGGATAGTAGAGCACCGGTTTGTCAGTACGCCAGCAGTGCGGATAATTGTGTACATGCTTTTCTATCTTGAACGCCTTGTTGGCGGCTTTCATCATCATACAGATATAGATATCGAGTGATTCGGCGGCAGCGGCAGCTTTTTCATCGTACTTGCCATCTACAGTAAACTGAGGATCATAAGCATTCTTCACCCACCGGCCCTGATATTCCTTATATTTCTCTACGTCCACACATTCCTTTACGAAAGCCTCGTCCAGTTCGTCCAACAGATAGAATTTACCAGTCAGATCCACCATAGGACGGGTTTCCCCCTTCTTGTTTATCATGAACAGAGAAGGAATACCTGCCGCACGTGCCACAAAAGCATCGTCTGCACCGAATGTCGGAGCGATATGTACGATACCCGTACCATCTTCGGTAGTTACATAGTCACCGGGAATAACGCGGAATGCCTCACCGGCCGCTTCTTGCCATTTCCCGTTTTCATCCACTGTCACCGGTTTCACCCAAGGAATAAGCTGTTCGTATTCCATGCCTACCAGATCCGGTCCTTTATATTCACCCACTACTTTGAACGGAATCAGTTTGTCACCCGGCTTATAGTCTTCCAGCGCCAATTCTTCCGCTTTCTTGTTAAAGTGAGTATAAAGCAAAGCTTTCGCCAACACTACGGTCATCTTTTCCCCAGTATATCCGTTGTAAGTCTGCACAGCCACATAGTCTATTTTCGGTCCTACGCACAATGCCGTATTCGAAGGCAATGTCCACGGAGTAGTGGTCCATGCCAGGAAATAAGGCGTTCCCCATTCCGCCATTTCGGGTTTCGGATTCTTCATCTTGAACTGTCCTACCACAGTGGTGTCTTTCACATCACGGTAACAGCCCGGCTGGTTCAGCTCGTGCGAGCTCAATCCTGTTCCGGCAGCCGGAGAGTAAGGCTGGATGGTGTAGCCTTTATATAACAGACCTTTGTTATAAAGCTGCTTCAAGAGCCACCACAGCGTTTCAATATAGCGGTTGTCATAAGTGATATAGGGATTCTCCAAATCCACCCAGTAACCCATCTTATGAGTAAGGTCTGTCCACTCTTTGGTAAACTTCATCACGTCCTTACGGCAAGCTGCGTTGTACTCGGCAACAGAAATGGTCTTTCCGATATCCTCTTTGGTGATATGCAATGCCTTTTCCACACCCAGTTCCACAGGCAGTCCGTGAGTATCCCATCCGGCCTTACGCTTTACCTGGAACCCTTTCATGGTTTTATAGCGGCAGAAAGTATCTTTAATGGTACGCGCCATCACGTGGTGAATACCCGGCATACCATTGGCCGAGGGAGGTCCTTCATAAAACACGAAAGAAGGACATCCTTCACGTTCTGTCATACTCTTGGCGAAAACATCGTTTTCATCCCACTTCTTCAGCACATCTTTATTGACCTGTGATAGGTTGAGTTGCGAGTGTTCAGCAAATTTCTTACTCATAATTTTATATCGTTTTCTTGTATTCTCTAACTAAAAGGCAATGCCTTCCAAAAATTAAGGTGCAAATTTACAAGAAAATTAGATAGATAGAAAGTTTTGACGCTTGTTTTTTTAATCAGATAACGGATACTGTTTCAGAATAACTGCATAAGGCATGGGAAAAGCCCCTGTTCTTATCAAAATCAACAGCAACAAGGACCGGTTCTTGTTATTGCAGTCTTTTCCGGTATGCCGAGGTATTTTCCCCCGTCATATTCTTAAAGAAGCGGCTGAAAGTACCCACACTTTCAAAGCCCAAAATCACCGATATCTCTTTGATGCTGTGCGAGGTATGCAGCAACAGCCGTTTCGCTTCGGTCACCACTCGTTCTTGTATAATCTTCAAAGGGGAAGGCATACCGTAGGCGGCAAATAAATTGGAAAGCGTCTTGGGAGAACGATGCAACAAAGCAGCATATGCCTGTACCTGTTTTTTCTCCTTGAAGTGATTGTCCACCAACACATAATAACGCTGGATGATGTCAAAACCTTTTTCATTAACCGGAAAGCCGGACAACTGCTTACGGGCCAGCCGGGTACACAGAATGATGAAACGTTTCAACAGCAGGCGGAGCATTTCTCCCTGCAGGTTATCCCGCAGGATGTATTCGGTAACCATTCTGTCCACCACCTCGTGCAACAGTTCGGAATCGGCTATCGGGAGCCGCAGATGCACTATACCGGAAGTTCCGTTAAACAGCACTCCGCTGCACGATACTTCTTTCTCGTGCTTGTAAATGCCGTAAAAATTCTCGTTGAAAAGAAGAGCAAGATACCTGCCCGATACATTCTTGAACTCCGTGCGGTGAAGATTACTCACAGAGATGATTTCATCCTGCTCCATCTCTATTTCCACATGGTCTACTATCAATGTCAGTTTGCCTTCCTGGACCCATATAAACTTATACAGACTACCATTGTCACAGATGACCCTGTCTGTGTGAAACGCTTCAGTCAGTATCATCGTTTCCTGCAAAGATGTATCGTATGCGTAATTCATCATGGCTAAACTGTTTTGTGCATTTCTTTCTGTTGGTTTATACAAAGATAGTGATTTTCACTTATATTAAACCACCCTGTTATTGCACAGTCCAGAAGCAATACACATAATTAACAATCTGATTTACAACGCATAGCACATATCACAATGTAAAGAGGAGGCAAAGTATCAGAAAGAAAAAAGGAATTTTTGCCATCATTTTAGGAAATCTAGCTATGATATAACCCTACAGGGAATTCGTCAACCATTAAAATAAGCGTATCTTTGTGCCAAGAGATTTCCTTCTATAATCTAGACGAAAAAGAACACTTGATTCTTTTAACCTGAACTTTGGACTTTGATTTTCTCCCAATAAGGATTTCTCTCATAATAAATTCAGATTTTATCCCGCCGGGAGGCAAGATAAGGTCATGCAAAAAAATCTCCCAAAAAAAGAAGAGGGTGTCCGCCATTGAAACGGACACCCTCTATTATGTGTATATCCACATTGCCGGAAACCATTTATTTCCCTGTTTCCCCCATCGTGTTTGCAGGTTTTTCAATACCTTCGCTTGTAGCACGTTCTTCCATACGCTGGATACGTGCGTCAAGATCGGGATGAGTAGAGAACAACTGATTCAGCTTGCTGCTTTTCTTTGCTCCTGCCTCTTCTTGCAATTTTTTCAATTTCTGGAATGACAATGCCATCGCCCAAGGATTCTTACCTGCTTTCTTCAGAAATTCGTAACCGTAATCATCGGCCGCGCGTTCCTGTTTTTGTGAATAAGTAGCATTGACCAATGCCTCTCCCAAGTCACCCAACTGGGAATCTGTCAGAGCAGCCGCTTTTCCTCCTTGTGATGAAATACCATCTTTCAATGCCGATGTCAGCAATGCGGTACGGAAGCCGTTCTTTGAGTCCTTGTGTGCCACATGGCCTACCTCATGGCCTATTACCCCCAACAGTTCTTCGTCTGTCATGATATCCATCAATGAAGAGAATACCCGCACACTACCGTCTGCACAGGCGAACGCATTTACATCAATCACATAATATACTTTGAAATTCAGCGGCATCCCTTCCACTTCGGTCAACCCTTCAGTCAGTTTTTTCAAACGGACAGTATACGGATCATCGTCTGCACAAACCTGATTATGCTTATCCATCCAGTCAATGTACTCCTTTACATACTCTGTCATCTGCTCATCGGTCAAAGTCACCGCCTTTGCAGCCTTCACGGCTCCCCCCACTGCCTTCTTCAAATTAAACTGGGCCATTGCAGGAGTTACCCCCGCCAAGCATAACAGCATGACGGCCACCTTTAATAATGCTTTTTTCATTTTTGTGTGTTTTAGATTAAACGCTTCATTTTATTTCTTAAGAAACGGTACAAAAGAACACATTTTTATTCTATCTACCAATCTTTACAAGAATATTTTTGCCAACGCCCCGCCTCAAGCACCCGCCGGAAAGTGAAAAGCCATCGCGAATCCACTTCGCGATGGCCCTTACCCATTTTATATACACCTTTAAACAAAATGATACCCACGCCCTAATTCACTAACCCCTTGCGGGCATGAGCTGATCTTTTTCTTATTTATTTGCACGGGCTTCCGCAATGTAGTCCAATGCTTCTTTACATTTTGCCGTTACATACGCCCAGTCTTCCGCGGCTACCTTGTCGCCAGGGAACAATTTAGAACCCATACCCACACAGAACACACCTGCCTTAATCCAAGAAGTCAGATTTTCCTGAGTCGGTTCCACACCACCGGTTACCATCAGTTTAGACCAAGGCATCGGAGCCAGCAGACCTTTAACCAATTTTGCTCCCAATACATCACCCGGGAATATTTTGCAAAGATCGCAACCTACTTCCTGAGCGAAACCCACCTCGGACACGCTTCCGCATCCCGGAGTATAAGCCACCAAACGACGGTTGCACACTTTAGCGATTTCAGGATTGAACAACGGACCTACCACAAAGCAAGCACCCAATTGCAAGTAAAGAGCGGCAGTAGCAGGATCAACGATAGAACCTACTCCCATAGCCATTTCAGGACACTCCTTTGCCGCGTATTTCACAACTTCCGCAAATACTTCATGAGCAAAGTCACCACGGTTTGTAAATTCGAATGCACGAACTCCGCCGTCATAACAAGCTTTCACTACTTTCTTTGCCACTTCTGCATCTTTATGGTAGAATACAGGAACCATACCGGTTGAACCAATCTTGTCCAACACTGCTATTTTATCAAAACGAGCCATAATGTTATATTTTAGTTTAAATGAAAGATAGGAACACAAATGATACAAATAAAACATGTATCAAAAATTTGCGTTATTTGCGTCATTCGTGTTCCTATAAAAAACAAATTTAGCGTTGTACACGTCCGCTGGCATCGCCACCTTGTAACCTTCCGCATTGGTTTCACCGGCTTCCACATTCGCTTCCGGTTTGAAGCCCAGACAAAGTTCGGCATCTTCTTCGTTGCCTATACATACATCTACATACTGCATCAACGGTTTCATGATAGACTGTGCTTTTTCTTTTGTCCACAGTTTCTTGCGGAAATTCAAGTCTACAGATACCGTAACGCCATGACGTTTTGCAGCTTCACAAGCCAGTTTGGTCAGTTCGGCAGCCTTGTCAGAAATAGCCGGAGTGATACCCGACCAGTGGAACCAGTCCGCACCTTCCATGATAGCGTCAAAGTCGAAATCGCAAGGATCGGCTTCGGCGATAGCCGAGTGGGCACGGTCATAAATTACTTTGCTAGGACGCATGGAAGCTCCTGTTTCCAGATAATAGATACCTACGCGGTCGCCATCACGACAGATGAAATCGGTCTTCACACCATATTTACGCAATGCATTCACAGCAGACTGTCCAATTTCGTGTTTCGGCAATTTAGTTACGAAATAAGCTTCGTGACCGTAGTTCGCGCAACTCACCGCTACGTTCGCTTCACCACCGCCATAAACAACATCAAATGAATCCGACTGTACAAAACGTGTGTTTCCCGGAGTTGACAATCTCAACATAATTTCACCTAAGGTTACTACTTTTCCCATAATTTCGTGATTTTAAATTGTTATATATTTATTCGTTTAACTTTCAACCCAATTAAAATACTGGTTTACATATCCATAGACGAATCACATCGTAACCTTGTACTCAACAGACCACTCAAATAATTCATCCGTGTGCGTGCACAAAGGTACTATTTATTTTTTTAAAACCAAAAATTGTTATATATTTGTATCGAAAAAAAATAAATTATCAGTGTGCACGAGCACAATATATATAATTAAGGTATGAATAAACTGCCCGAAAGAATCAGAATCAAGGATATCGCGCGCCTGGCAGATGTGTCAGTCGGCACAGTAGACCGTGTATTGCATGGCCGCACAGGGGTATCCGAAGCCAGCCGGAAACGGGTGGAAGAAATATTGAAGCAACTGGATTACCAGCCCAATATGTATGCCAGCGCATTGGCATCCAACAAAAAGTATCTGTTTGTCTGCCTGCTGCCACAGCACAAGGAAGGCGATTACTGGACCGATGTGGAACTGGGGATGAAAAGAGCCGTAGAAACCTTTTCGGATTTCCACATCACCCTGTCCGTGATGTACTATGACCAATATGAATATTCCTCCTTCATCAATGCCGGTGAGGAAATACTGAAACAAGAGCCGGACGGCGTATTGCTCGCCCCCACTATTCCTGAGATGACGGCCAGATTCACCGACAAGTTTAGTGGAACTGAACCTCTACGCCAAGCGTCCGGACGAGGACGAGGCGCTGATGAACCGCTTTTTCCAAGAGAACCCACAGGTTACGTGCGGCATCACTTTCAACTCGAAAGTGTACATTATAGGAGAATATCTCATCGGACACAACATGAAAAATTTCAAACTGATTGGGTACGATTTATTACACCGGAACGTCTCTTGTCTGAAAGAGGGCGCAGTGGATTTCCTGATTGCTCAGCAACCTACCGCACAAGGATACAGCGGCGTAGAGAGCCTGTGCAATCACCTGATCTTCAAGAAAGAGGTGAAACAATGCAATTACATGCCCATCACCCTGCTTTCGGTGGAGAACGTGGATTTCTATCTGGATGCGCATAAAAAGTAAATCTGATAACTAAAAATAGAAATGGAAACAAAGTATTTGAAAATCAATCCGGCTGATAACGTAGTGGTGGCTATCTCGGATTTAAAAGCAGGCGAGGCCATCACGGTAGACGGTCATGCCATCACGTTGAAGGAAGACGTGCCTGCCGGCCATAAGGTGACACTGAAAGATTTCGCCCAAGGCGAGAATATCATCAAGTATGGTTACCCCATCGGCCATGCCGTGACTGCCGTGGAACAAGGACGCTGGATCAATGAAACCCAGATAAAGACAAACCTTGCCGGACTGTTGGATTACACCTACAATCCGGTCAGCGTAGACCTCAATATCCCGAAGAAAGACCTGACGTTCAAAGGATACCGCCGCAAAAACGGTGATGTAGGTATCCGTAACGAGGTATGGATTATCCCCACCGTGGGTTGTGTAAACGGTATCATCGGACAACTGGCCGAAGCGTTACGCCGCGAAACCAACTGCGAAGGTGTGGACGCTATCGTGGCATTCCCTCACAACTATGGCTGTTCACAGCTGGGCGATGACCACGAGAATACCAAGAAAATTCTCCGCGACATGATTCTGCATCCTAATGCAGGAGCCGTACTGATTGTCAGTCTGGGCTGCGAGAACAACCAGCCGGATGTTTTCCGCGAGTTTCTGGGCGATTACGACACAGACCGCGTAAAGTTCATGGTAACTCAGAAAGTGGGGGATGAATTTGAAGAGGGTATGAAGATTCTGCGTGAACTGTACGCCAAAGCCAAGACCGATGTACGCGAGGATGTTCCTTTGTCCGAGTTGCGTGTAGGCTTGAAATGCGGCGGTTCGGATGGCTTCTCAGGTATCACCGCCAATCCGTTGCTGGGTATGTTCTCCGACTTCCTGATTGCACAGGGCGGTACTTCCGTACTGACGGAGGTTCCCGAAATGTTCGGTGCGGAAACCATCCTGATGAACCGTTGCCGCACCAAGGAACTGTTCGAGCAGACCGTACACCTGATTAATGACTTTAAGGAATATTTCCTGTCACACGGCGAACCAGTGGGCGAAAATCCGTCACCGGGCAACAAGGCAGGTGGTATCTCCACCCTGGAAGACAAAGCGTTGGGATGTACCCAAAAATGCGGCAAAGCATACGTTGACGGAGTTATGGGCTATGGCGACCGCCTGAAAGTGAAAGGTTTGAACTTGCTTTCCGCACCGGGCAACGATTTGGTAGCTGCCACCGCCCTCGCCTCCTGCGGCTGTCACATGGTGCTCTTCACTACCGGCCGCGGTACTCCGTTCGGTACGTTTGTTCCTACCATGAAGATTTCCACCAACTCCACTCTGGCTAAAAACAAACCGGGATGGATTGACTTCAATGCCGGAGTCATCGTAGAAAACGAACCGATGGAAAAGACCTGCGAACGCTTTATAGACTATATCATCCGTGTTGCCAGCGGAGAACCGGTAAACAATGAAAAGAAGAATTATCGTGAAATCGCCATCTTCAAGACAGGCGTGACACTATAATCCAATTTTATCCCCAACTTTCCCAATACCCTTACAGCCCTGCCTTCCCTGTTACGAAGGTGGGGCTGTGACCTTTTTCCCCCATATATTGTTATACAGCAAGTCTTTTTGTAACTTTGCACCTCATTTTATAAAATACAAATTCATGAACGGTGAAAAATTAACTCCAATAACCAATAAGCCCAGTCTATGGGCACTCAGTCCACTGCTGGTATTTCTATGCCTGTATCTGGTGACCTCCATCATTGTAAACGACTTCTATAAAGTCCCCATCACGATTGCTTTCATGGTATCCTCGGTCTATGCGGTATGCATCACCAAAGGCCTGAGCCTGAATGAGCGAATGCTGCAATATTCCATCGGCGCAGCCAACAAGAACATCATGCTGATGATCTGGATTTTCATCCTGGCAGGCGCATTCGCCCAAAGTGCCAAAGATATCGGGGCCATTGACGCGACCGTCAACCTTACGCTTCTCCTGCTGCCGGACAATCTGCTGCTGGCAGGCATCTTCCTGGCTGCCTGTTTCATCTCACTCTCCATCGGAACCTCGGTAGGAACCATCGTGGCACTAGTTCCCGTGGCAGCAGGCATCGCAGAGAAAACCGACATGAACCTGGCCTTCATGACAGGTATCGTGGTGGGAGGAGCCTTCTTCGGCGACAACCTTTCATTCATCTCGGATACCACCATCGCCGCCACCCGTACCCAGGGATGCGCCATGCGTGACAAGTTCCGGGTAAACTTCATGATAGCCCTTCCGGCCGCTCTGATGGTTTTCGGCTACTATATTTTCAGAGGGATGGACGTGATGACGACCCACGACATCCAGTCGGTGGAATGGATCAAAATCCTCCCCTACCTGGTTGTGTTGGGAACCGCCATAGCAGGTATGAATGTGGCACTCGTACTGATACTGGGCATCGCCACAACGGGAGTGATCGGCCTGTTCACGGGGAGCATCGGCCTGTTCGACTGGCTCGGCTCCATGGGCACAGGGATCACCGGGATGGGTGAGCTCATCATCATCACCTTGATGGCAGGCGGTATGCTGGAACTGATCCGTTTTAATGGCGGAGTGGACTATATCATCCAAAAACTGACCAAACACGTCAACAGCAAACGCGGAGCCGAACTTTGCATCGCGGCTTTGGTGAGCATCGCCAATTTCTGCACAGCCAACAATACGATAGCCATCATCACAGTGGGACCGCTTGCCAACGATATCGCTACCCGCTACAGGGTGGACAAACGCAAGAGTGCAAGTATTCTGGATACTTTCTCGTGTGTCATCCAGGGAATCATCCCTTACGGAGCACAAATGCTGATTGCTGCCAAACTGGCTTCCCTGTCTCCTTTGAGCATTATCGAATACTTGTACTATCCGGTAGCCATCGGGATATTTGCCCTGCTGAGCATCTTCTTGAGATACCCCAGACGGTATTCGTGAAAACAAGCGGCAGACGGTTATATTCCACCACGCACAGACCGGCTGAACTCTTTCGCAATGTCCAGACGATGAAGGTGAAAGATTTATAATCTTACAGCTGTAAGATATAGCATCTTACACGTGAAAGATCCATATCTTCCGTGATTAACGGCGCGTACCTGGGGGGCAAATAGCATTCAACAAAGATACGATATGCATTTATCCATGGGCGGTCCAACTCCTCTTTCTTCCAAATCCGGAATCGTGCGTGGTGTATCCGCCCGAACCCGGATAGGGAAAATCTCATTGATATAGCGTTTCTGTCGAGGTGCAAATCCTATGTTTTTGAAGAGTTCAACAACAGCAGTTATTTCTTTTTCTTTGTTACTGTTGTTTTTCTTCTCTTCTCTATTCTTTTCTTCTCTTATAAAGTTTTGCTTAAAGCTTGCTTGCAAACCCCCATTAACACATTCATTATCAATACATTGCAGTGTATTTTCGGTTACATTTTCATCATCACTTTTTTCAATCGTGTTTTTCATGCATTTTACACTGTTTTCCGCATTGCTTTCCGTGTTGTTTTCCTTATTGCCTGCATCGTCATTCGCTTCTTTATCCGCTGCCGTGAGGACAGTAGAAGTGATTACTTTTTCAGCTGTCTGCACAGTCTTTTTCTTGCTGCTTCTTCCTCCTTTGCTACCGGCGGCGGCACGTTGCTCCGAAAGCTTATTCTGATAACCCATCACCTCATCCAGATACAGGCATCGGAAATATCCGTCCTCCATTATGACAAACAAGTTAAAGTCTTTAATGAGATGCTGCAGATCTTCCACTGTAGCCTCCCATTGTTCAGCCAACAAATCCAGTTCGTTAAAATCGTGTTTGTATTCCTGTTGCCTTCTCAGGAACAATATCATTTGAATATATAATCCTATTCCCATGCATTTCATTTCGGCATTCAGCTTCATCATTTTGTAATCCGACATCAAGCTGCAATTCAGCCGGATAAACTGTTCGGTGTAATCCATTCCTTTGGTGTGTTAGTATATAAATAGATTACAAAGAAACAAAAAATATCAATAGGGTGTATAGATAATTGCCACCAATTATGACATTATCTTCATTTTTATCTCAAACAAATATAAACAACTAGTACACAAACACTTACACAGCACATTCAATTCAAGAAAAAAGTATAATTCTCCAGAAAAGATAAAGTTCTTATCCCCTGCAATTAATGAATATTTTTTATCGTCAGAATTCGGAGATAAATTCCCAATAAATGATCCTATGTTAAAACACACGCTATATCCGTCCAAAGGTAACAGAAGAAGATTTATGAATATTTATTTTGAAAATATACATAAAAGGATTATCTTTGCACCGCAAATGAATCAATGATATGAACCAATTACAGACTACATACAGCATACATCACCTTACATCGGGAAATACCCCCCTGTGTAATCACTTCATTGTGCATGTACATTGGTTCAGCGGATTTGTTTAGATTTCCACTCACACGTAATTTATTACCCAACTTTCATCCTACCCACACACGTGCCCGATGAAAGATATATTGCATGATGGTTCTCATTCGGTGAAACCGTCGGGTTGTATATGTTTTACTATAAAAATTGATTGCTATGTTTACTATTATATCTATTATGTTTGTTGGTATCGGTATAGGATATGTATTGCGCAACTTGCAGTTTTTACAGAAAATAGAAAAGAGTACATCACTCACTATCTTCCTGCTGTTGTTTGTTTTGGGAATCTCTATCGGCTCCAACAGCTTAATCATTAACAATTTAGGCAGATTCGGATGGCAGGCGGCTATATTGGCTACATTAAGCATTTTGGGCAGTATGCTAGCTTCTTTCCTGGTATTTCATCTGTTTTTTAAGAAAGGAGGCAAACAATGAAAGGCAGTTTGGTTGTTGTCGCATTTTTTTGTGCAGGATGTATGATTGGAGCTGTCAATAATTTCCAGTATGACATGCACTCTGTTTCCATGTATGTGCTTTATGCACTGATGCTCCAAGTAGGAATCAGCATAGGCAGCAATAAGAAATTGAAAGAACTGATTAAAAGCTTACGGCTGAAAATGCTCCTGGTACCGATGGCTACCATTGCGGGAACCTTGCTTTTCTCGGCACTGGCCAGTCTGCTATTAAGCCAATGGAGTGTATTCGACTGTATGGCGGTGGGCAGCGGCTTTGCCTATTATTCACTGTCCTCCATTCTGATCACACAGTTCAAAGAACCGTCTATCGGATTACAACTGGCCACCGAATTGGGAACCATTGCGTTACTGGCCAATATTTTCCGGGAGATGATGGCATTGCTCGGTGCTCCGCTCATACGGAAATATTTCGGACAGCTGGCTCCTATCTCGGCTGCCGGAGTGAACTCGATGGATGTATTGCTGCCATCCATCACACGTTATTCGGGAAAAGACATGATTCCCCTGGCCATATTCCACGGAATACTGATTGATATGAGTGTTCCTGTTTTCGTATCCTTCTTCTGTAATTTATAAAAAAAGAGAAGCCCGCTGATTGGTTAAGCGGGCTTCTTTTTCATATATAATATAGGCGGGAATTATTTCGCAACCTTTTCCAGTTTCTTCATGATAGAGAAGATGAACAATGCGGAAAGCAAGCAGCACACAATCAATACACTCCATACCATCCACAACTGCATATCACCCCACAAATAACCGATGATAGCTACCAGATAGTTACCAATAGCAGTAGCCACAAACCAAAGTCCCATCATAGCGCCTTTATACTTGGGAGGAGCTACCTTGGAAACAAATGAGATACCCATCGGTGACAGGAACAATTCGGCAAAAGTCAATACCAGATAAGTCGAGATCAGCCAGTTGGGTGAAACCAACGCGCTCTCGGCAATACCATTGGCTTCTACTTCAGCAGGAGTAGGCAGACCGAATGAGCCGAATGCCAGCAACATGAAACCTACTGCGGCAATCACCATACCGATACCGATTTTACGCGGAGCTGATGGTTCTTTTCCTTTCTTTGCCAATGAACCGAATACTGCCAGTGATACCGGAGTCAGAGCGACAACGAAGAAGGGGTTAAACTGTTGGAAAATCTGAGGAAGGATAGGCAATGTAGGGTCCATAGTACCATAATTGACTCCTAAAACCACAAGAGCCAAGGTAACAATAACGCCTGAAATCAATTTGCCCTTGCCTGTCTTGGACTGGAACAGTGAGAAACCTGCATAAACGGTTACAATAAGAAGAGCCAGATTCCATACGCTGAAGCCAAGGCGATCCAGACCGGTTACCTCATGTGCCGTGTAGTCACGGGCGAAGAAGGTCATGGTAAGACCGTTCTGATGGAATGCCATCCAGAAGAAAATAACCACAGCGAATACCAGCAACAAAGCGACGATGCGTTCTTTGGTCTGTGCGGGAGTCAGCTCTTCTTCGTGTACATTGGCCGGTTTAGCCTGCTTGGAGTTGTAATCGGCATGTTTGAATGTAGAACGGAAAATAACATAAATAGCCATAGAGGCAATCAATGAGATACATGCCACACCAAAACCATAGTTATAGGCTTCTGACAATTTATCAATATAGGTAGTACAGAAATCGGCCATACTTCCTGTGAAATTCTGTGCGGTCTGCATGGCAGTCAGTGTGGCCTCGCCTTCGGCCGTTATCGTACCGTCCAGGAACTGGTGTGCCAAAGAAGGTATCTGGGGTACATAGCTGAAACCTGCTTTGCCCAACACATAGTTGGTCATGGCAGTAGCGGCAGTCGGAGCGAACAGGGCACCGATGTTGATTGCCATATAGAACAAACTGAAAGCGGTATCACGTTTCGCGCTATACTCGGGAGCATCATACAGATTACCTACCATTACTTGCAGATTTCCCTTGAAAAGTCCGGTTCCCAAAGCAATCAGGGCAAGAGCGCCGAACATGGAATACAATCCGATATTGGTTGCCATCGGGATAGCCAGCAGCACATAACCGGCAAACATGATAACGATACCGGTAGTAACCATCTTGCCATAACCGAATTTATCGGCCAGGATACCTCCGATAAGCGGCATGAAATACACTCCTGCCAGGAAACTGGCAAAGATTGTTGACGTCGTGGCGGCTGTAAAGCCGAATTTCGCTTGCAGGAAAAGAGTGAAAATAGCAAGCATGGTGTAATAACCAAAGCGTTCGCCGGTATTGGCGAGAGCTAATGCGTATAAGCCTTTAGGCTGTCCTTCAAACATAGTTGATAAAGATTTAATTAATAGTTAGTATTCTTTTTTTGCAAAGATATAACTTTTAGTCTATCTGAAAAAAAAAGAGCCACAAATGTGACTCTTTTTGGCATATTTATTCGGTGAAAAGGGAACAAATCTCTGCTTTCGTTTCTTTTATCAGGTCATCGGCCGCTATTTTTATCTGTAATCCGCGGATACCGGCACTGATATAAATGTACGGGAATGCGGTGCAAGTCTCGTGTATATAGGTGGGGAAATGCTTTTTCATGCCGATGGGAGAACATCCTCCCCGGATATATCCTGTCAGGGGAAGCAGCTCTTTCATGGGAATCAGGTCGCATTTCTTGTTACCTGAGACTTTTGCCGCCATTTTTAAATCCACCTCGTGCTCGCCGGGTATGACACAGACAAAATATCCGGATTTATCCCCATGAAGCACCAAAGTCTTGAAGACTTGTTCTATGTTCTCGCCCAAACTGGCGGCAACGTGAACAGCGCTGAGGTCATTCTCGTCTACTTCGTATGGAATAAGCTCGTATGCTATCTTGGCCTTATCAAGCAGACGGGCTACGTTGGTTTTAGCTATTTTCTCTTTCATTGCTGGTATGCCGGTTAATTTTCCAATTCTTCTTTTATAAATTTCGGGGTATATCCTTTCTTGCTTCCGGCCACTTCCTCAGGAGTTCCGGCAGCAAGCACCTGTCCTCCGCCCCTTCCGCCTTCGGGACCCATATCGATGATGTAATCCGCCAGTTTGATCACGTCCAGGTTATGTTCGATAACCAGAACGGTATTGCCTTTCTCCACCAGTTTGTTCAGTACATTCATCAGCACACGGATATCTTCGAAATGAAGCCCGGTAGTAGGCTCATCCAGAATATACGCACTTCCAGCGTCTCGCGGTTATATCGTTTGCCGTGACAAACCTCGCAAGGTACCAGCACATCGGGCAGGAAATTCATTTCGATGGTCTTGTATCCGTTACCGCCGCAAGCCTCGCAGCGTCCTCCGGTTACATTGAACGAGAAACGCCCCGGCTTATAACCACGGATCTTCGCTTCGGGCAGACCGACAAACAGATTCCGGATATCCGAGAATACTCCTGTATAGGTGGCCGGATTGGAACGCGGTGTCCTGCCCAGCGGCGACTGGTCCACATTCACCACCTTATCTATATAGTCCAGTCCCTCCACACTGTCATAGGGCAGAGGTTCCTGCAAAGAACGGTAGAAATGCTGTGACAGGATGGGCTGCAAGGTATCGTTTATCAGCGTGGATTTGCCACTGCCGGACACCCCTGTGACGCAAATGAGTTTTCCCAAAGGAAATTCCACATCCACATTCTTCAGGTTGTTTCCCTTCGCCCCTCTCAGCCATAAGGATTTCCCGTTACCGGGGCGGCGTTCGGCCGGTATCTCTATCTTCATCTGTCCTGGGAGCCGATTTGAGTTGCCAGACGGATGCGCTGGCTCTCGCCTCCCGAAAGGGATACCGAGGTGCGGTTCAGTGAAAGATAATCCAGTCCCACATCCAACAGAAACTTAAGACGGGTACGGATCTCCTTCAAAATCTCGGCGGCAATCATGCGCTGCTTGTCTTCCAGAAAAGGATCGACCTGTTGCAACCAGTCATACAGTTCGTTGATATCCATGCTTGCCAGTTCATAGATGTTCTTGTCGTGGATACGGAAATGCAACGCCTCCTTGTTCAGGCGCGCGCCCTTGCATTCGGGACAGACATCGGTCTTGGCAAACTGTTCCGCCCACTTCTGGGCAGTGGCCGATGCATCTTTCTCCTGCATCATCTGGATGTACTTCACAATCCCTTCATAAGTTACAAAGTAATCGGAAGAGGTATGAATCAAGGTGCTCTTTATCTTGATACGCTCATCCGAGCCATAGAGTATTTCGTCTATCGCATCATCCGGCATATCCTTGACCGGTGTCTTGATCGTAAAATCATATTTTTCAAGCAGGGCCTCTATCTGCCAGAAAATCATGGCATTTTTATATTTGCCCAAAGGAGCGATGGCTCCTTCGTAAATGGAAAGATTCCTGTCGGGAATCACTTTGTCCACATCAATCAGATTCACATACCCCAGCCCCTTACAACGGGGGCACTATCACAACTTCTATATCATGATTTTTATAACGGTCCAGCTTCATGCCGTGTACAATCTCGCGCACCTCGCCGTCCACGCGGACATACAGATAACCTTTCTTGCGCACTTGCTCGAAAAGTTCTTTGTAATGTCCCTTACGGGTACGTACCAACGGGGCAAGCATAAATATCTTCTTACCCTGATAATCCCGGTGAATCAGGCCGATGATCTGTTCCTCGGTATATTTCACCATTTTCTCTCCCGAAAGATAAGAATAAGCAACTCCTGCACGGGCATAGA
>PPYE01643665.1_pt1 | contig 32442 bp, 23 predicted proteins | sample 1559881 | NCBI WGS metagenome assembly PPYE01 (sample SAMN08240022, study PRJNA423297) | Human gut metagenome, whole genome shotgun sequencing project.
GATAACTGTCATGATATATTTATACAGGATTAAATCAATAATTTGATTGTATTTACTAATTAATTTTTTGAGGAGACTTTGTATGTCATCTGTGTCAATATCAATCGTGCTGTATAACAATACGGCTAAGACTGTTAATAGCTTGGTTAAGAATGTTGAGAAATCAACAAAAAATTTAGTAGATGTTCAATTATTTCTAGTAAATAATTCTCCCGAAAATGAAGATTTGACAGCGTACCTGCAGACTTTTAAATCAACTGATTGGATTAAAATAATTGTGCCGGAAACCAATGGTGGATTTGGCGCAGGTAATAACTTAGTATTACCATATTTACAAAGTGATTATCATATCGTAATGAACCCAGATATTATGATTAGTAGTGAACATGAACTAGATAAAATGATTAATTATTTAGAGGAGAATCCGCGTGTAGGCCTGTTGTCACCGTTAATAAAGTTTCCTAATGGCGAAGTGCAGCATCTCTTGAAACGAAAATCCTCCGTTTTAGACATGGCAATTCGATTTCTGAGATTACCAGGAACAGAAAAACGCAAAGCGTGGTTTGTGAATTTACCTGATGGCTATTCACATACCCATAAAGCGGAAAATGTGCCAGGTTCGTTCTTGGTGTTTCGGACATCAATATTTGAAAAAATTGGTGGATTTGACGAGAAGTATTTTCTGTATATGGAAGATTGTGATATTACAATGAAAGTCAATCAAGTTTCGAATGCGGTGTTCTTCCCAGAGGCATTCGTTTATCACGAATGGCAACGTGAAAATCGGAAATCTGTTAAAGGAATATATCACATGCTTTCAAGTATGTTCGTCTACTTCAATAAATGGGGTTGGAAGTTATATTGAAGCAAAATTGCTATGGATATTGATTAAGCAATCAAATTAAAGAAGGAGATTCAACAATGACATTTCCAATTGATTTTGTCGTGACGTGGGTAGATGGAAGCGACCCAGTTTGGGTGGCAAAGAAAAATGAATACTTGACTGATAGTCAAAAAGTAGATGCAAATGATGAAAGATATCGGGATTATGGGTTGCTAAAAAACTGGTTTGATCGCGTTTGGAAATATGCACCTTGGGTAAATAATGTCTACCTAATAACGGATAATCAGGCACCTGATTGGGCACGCGCAGATTCGAGAATAATTACAGTTAACCATGAAGATTTTATCCCAAAACAATATCTTCCAACGTTTAATTCAAGTGCAATTGAAATGAATTTGTGGCGAATTAGTGCATTGAACGAGCATTTTGTTTATTTCAATGATGACATGTTTATTACACAACCAGTTAGTCGAGAAGATTTTTTCACGAGTGATGGTCTGCCCGTGCTAAACGGGAGTTTACGTCCAGTGATTGCACGTGAGATGTTTTCGAAGATCATATTTAATAACATGCTACTCGTCAACCAGATGTTTCCAAAAAGTAATTATTTTCGAAAAAACACTCGAAAATACATAAATATTAAGAAGTATGGTGTTGTTGCCTCATTAGTTACGCTGAGCAATTCAATTTATCATAATTGGGTGGGATTTTTTGAGGATCATCTAGCATATCCAAGTCTAAAAAGTTGGTTTTTCGATTTAAATCGAACAAATCCGGATGTTTTCAATCAGACTTCTATGCATCGTTTTCGTAGCTCCGACGATTATACCATTTGGTTATTGAAGAATATGTATTTAGCAACGGGGACGTTTTCACCAAGAAGTAAAAAATTTGGTGAAATGGTAAGTGTTTCGAATGTGGATGATTTGAGGAAAGTGAAGCGGTTGCTACATTCAAGAAAAATGGTAGTTATTAATGATTCAATCGATGCTTTTCAAGCGAGCGCAGTGATTAATAAATTAGTGAAATTGATGGGGATATAGCAATGAAATACTTACAAGAAAATCAATTGACGGTGCTAATTGTCACCTATCAGGACCACCGAGACTTCTTGACAGAAGCGCTGGCAAAGCTAAATTGCCAAGCAAAATTTATTAAGAACGTAATAATTGTTCAAAACGGTGCAGAGTATGATATTAAGGACTTTATTGAATCATTGGCAATTGACGAACTTAATTTTATAACGATTGTGAATTCTAAAAACGAAGGGTCAGCTGGAGGGTTTGGGATTGGAATAGAAAAGTACCAAACGGTCGGTGCACCAAAGTTGTTAATCTTGGATGATGATAATTATATCCCGAATGAAACGTTTGAATTCTTAGCGAATCTGGATGATTCAAAGGTTCGAGCTGTGTATGGGGATAAAATTGCTATCTCGTTATACCGACCACAGCATGATATGGACAAGAGTAGATTCGAAAGAAAGCAAGATGTGAATGAGCACTTTTTTGAAAATACGGTGCATAAGTTTTCAATCATGCATAAGCTTCATAGCAAACGAGACTATACTATTCGTCCTGTACAAGAAGTTTGCGAAACCTTTATTGCACCGTATTCTGGAATTATTCTGGAAAAAAAGGATATTGTTAACATTGAACCAATTCAGAGATCATACTATGTCTATGGTGATGACACTCGATTTACGATAATGATGTCAAGGTCAGGTGTTCGAATTTTGAAGTTCAAGCAAGCCGTTTCAATTGACTTAGAACATTCTTGGTATCAAGACAATACCAAGGACGGCGGTAAGGAGAAAAGTGACGTACAGCTCATGCTAGAAACTGATAATGCTAAAGAATTATGGCGACCATTTTATCAGATTCGCAATGGGGTATATACGGGGAAGAAATTATTTAAGAAGAATAATTTGATCTTTTATTTGAACTTGTTTATTTACTGTATAATGCCATTCTTTGCTTACATGCCAAAAACAAGGAGCGGATTTCGAAATTATCGTTTCTTCTTAAAGGCAGTCTGTAACGGAATGCTTGGGAAGATGGGAGAAATAGATCAGAGTCGGTTTGAGGTATAATTTTGAAGAAATCAAGTAATAATTTTGGAGGTTGTTTTGTGGATAATTATGAATTGAACTCAAATTCTGAACAAATTGCGGCGCTCATTGTAACTTACAATCCGGATGTTGAGCTTTTAAAGAAAAATATTAAAGCTACTTCGGCTAATGTGGGTGATAACTACTTAATTGTCGACAATGGCTCAAAAAACTTGATTGAAATTTTGAATGCTGTGGGGAAAGAGCATGTATTAAACTTAAATGGTAACAAAGGTATTGCAGCTGCTCAGAATGCTGGGTTCAGACGATTGCAGACGCAATCATATGATTGGGTACTACTGCTTGATCAAGACTCTGTTATTCCTTTAGATCTGGTCTCACGCATGGAGGCTATGCCACAGTTTTCATTATCTGATACCGGTATCATTGCCGCAGCATTCGATAACCATTCTTACGTTAATCAAGGAATAATCGAAAAGAAAAATGTGATTGCTTCAGGTGGATTGATCAAAGTCAACGCGTGGTCTGAGAGCGGGGGAATGGACGATGACTTGTTCATAGACTTTGTTGACTTCGATTTTGACGCACGTGTTCTGGCAGCCGGGTATAAAATCTATCAAAATACAGATATCGTCATGCAGCATGAAATTGGTGACACTATTTATGCGCCCATACGTGGGCATTTACTCCATTTGGGTGCATACCATGGTTACTTTTCTGATCATTCACCAATGCGTATTTATTACTTCTACAAGAACTTTATAATTGTGCATCGGCGTTATCCAGACTACTTTGATGAACGAAAGGGATTATTTCGCTTAAGCGTGAGTCGACTCAGAGAAATATTCTTATATCGTCGTCCGCGTGGCAAAAAATTCTTAGCAGCCTTTAAGGGAATTAAGGACGGAATTCGATATGATCCTAAAAAGGACACGAGGTTTCAGGGGATGATGAGGAAAGTCAATGAGAAAAATTAATTTCATTTTGCCGGCAACTAATGATAAGCCCATTGGTGGATATAAGATCGTTTATCAATATGCAAATGAGCTTAGCAAACGGGGATATATGGTCACAATTAATTTTTTGTTCCGGGTAATCCCTAAAACGAACGCCTTCTACCTGGAACGACTCAAGCGGCTGAAGTGGCGTTTAAGAGGGCCTGAATTTCCAGCACAACAAGTAACTTGGTTCAAGTTGAATAAAAACATTCGAATTAATTGGAATGTTGTCACTTTTAGCGATGTTCCAGATGCCGACATAGTTATTGGTACTGCTGCGGTAACTGCTGAGTATGTCAAAAAACTACCGGATAGAGCTGGAAGAAAATTTTATTTCATTCAAAATTACGAAACTTGGTGGTTTGATGACGTTGAATCGCTAGAAGCAACGTACCGACTTGGGTTGACTAATATCGTGATATCTAAGGATTTAGCCCAAAAGGTTGAACAAGCAAGTCACGTATCTCCCATGTATTTGCCGAACTTCTACGATGACCAGGAATTCTTTTTAGAACGGCCAATCCGTTCACGTAGAAACGTTGTGGCGTTATTAAATCATATTCAAGAAAGTAAGCGAACTAAGTTTGGTTTAAAAGTGTTGGAAAGTGTTCAGCGTGAAGTTCCAGACTTAGAGGTGGAATTGTTCGGAGCCTACCAACCTGTTGCCTCTCTACCTGATTATGTGCACTTTACCTACCAAGCAACGCCAAAGCAACTCCGCAACAAAATATATGGTAGATCAAAAGTGTATTTGATGCCCAGTGTCCTTGAGGGATGGGGGTTAACTGGAACGGAAGCAATGGCTTCTGGTGCCGCGTTAGTTGCCAGCCATGTTGGCGGAATTATTGAATACGCGAATGAGAACAATAGCGTCCTGGTTGATCCCAATGATTTCAATAAATTCGTTTATGAGATAGTTGATTTATTAAAAAATGATCAGCGTCAGCAAGAAGTGGCGACAGCTGGCTATACTTCTGTTCAAAATTATACGTTGGAGAAATCTACAAATCGATTGATTTCGATTCTTTTCGAATAGAACTCAACTGCCTGTATTAAGATATGTTTTTCGATAACAAAATTGCCTTGCCATTTTTTGGCAAGGCAATTTTGTTATTAATGTTAAGATTTGCTGACGATCTCGGTCACAGGGGGATTTAGCCAAGCTGAACCGATTAAGAAAAACATTGGTGAAAATGTAATCAAAAAGCCATTTGTTTCGGGAAAGCCGCTAAAACAAGTAACAATAATGAGAATGGACAGGGTCGCTTTTTGCTTTACCGGGAGGCGTAAGCAGAAGAGGCTGAACACAGCGATGAAAATAATGAGTATTGAAAGAATACCAAACTCGAGAAGAAATTGGATGTAAGCTCCATCAAAGGCACCATGACCAACAACACCAAGTGTATATTGATTGATTGATTTGGTGTTGCCTAAGAATCTAACTGGCATTGCCCTCAGATAATATTGCCAAATTGGTGGACGTAACGAAAGAATCGTGTTGACTCGACTCCACCATGGATTTGATGCGAAAAAGTATTTCGCTATCCAAACGCTAGTAAGTGTAAACACCGGTATTAAAATACTGCTGGTTAGTAGCAGTATATTGGATCGATGAAGCTTATTTCTCTGAATCCACATGTAAAGGACAAGGAATAAGACCAAGGAAATAAAACCTGTTGAATAGTCGAGCAAATATTCAATTAAACACCCAAGGAACACGATCCAAAACACCTGTTTCTTCAATAGATTAACAGAGAAACAATAGGTGATAATGATGATTACTAATAAATAGCCGAGTATGTTTGGATACGTGAATCCAAAAGTGAATTTAGTATAGACGAAGTTGGTTACGGAGACACCTGATCCAGAACTAGGCAACACCTTCAACAGGCTTAATAAAATAATAAATATCACCGATGTAGTTCTTGCAATCAAATCAGTCTTAAGGACTTTTTCAAATTTCATTCCACTACCTGCAACAATTGCAAGTAGAACAAAGATGAAAATGCTTTTTTTATAAAGATAATAATAGCCGATAATTAGAAGAGAAAAAATAAACATTGCGACTAATCTTCTCTGAGACCATTCTGATAAGAGCGTAACAAGGATGGTGGCGCCAAGAACAAGAAACAATAAGCGGTCACTGGTTGCTAAAATATGTGGAACGTATAGATTCCAGCTACTCAATGACAGAACTGATAAAAATACAACAATTGCATACAAGAAACAGTAGAGTTGTTGTATGCGCAATCGAAAAGTGTCGTTCACAGTAGTGACCTCGCTTTTATTAATTAAAATCTATATAGTATAAAACATACATTCCAACATTTTGAACTTTATTTATAGGAATGTCAATTTTGAATATAAAACTGTTTGTACTAAAAATTAATTTTGCTCGGAGTAGGATGGAAAAAGTTTGGTTGCACTTTAGCTGAAGTTTTTGTAGAATTGTTATTGTTATTGTGCGAAAAAACAATATTTATATATGATAGCTTGCATGGAGGATAAAATGAAATTTGTGTTTCGGTTTAATAGCGGTATGGTACACCGATTAATCAAGAAATATCTGTTAATTACAGTATTGATTGCTATTTTGTTTGGTGGACTGAGCGGTGCAGCGACGTTGACGCTTAAAAAGAATGTGTACACGTCGACTGGACAAATGGTACAAAATGATAATAACTATACGTTAATTCAATCTTACAAGCAATTTGCTGCATCTAGTAGTTTTACTTCGATTTTAGACAAAAAGATTGCGGCCAGTGAGTGGAAAAACAGTAGTGCGAGTCATAATTACACAATTGCAATTGGCAATAATAGTGATTCTCCCTTTTTCTCAGTGAGTGTTGCCAGTCCTAATAAGCACTTTTCAAAATACTTGGCTAATGTCGCAATGCAAACACTGGTTTCTAACCTTAGTCAGTATTTATCGGGTGCTAATGTCTCAATTGTTTCTGAAGCATCAACAGGATATATTAACGGGTATAAAAAAACACTGATTAAATATGTTTTAGTAGCAGCCGTGCTTGCCTTTGTATTGTCTTGGTTCGTATTCATCATCAAAGAGTTGTTTACAGGTAAGGTCAAAGATGAAGACTTCATGCAAGATGTTTTTGAAATTAGTCAACTCGGAACGATTACATTATCTGAGAAAAAGGGGGGGATTAAATGAGCACGCATATAAAAAATGTTGTTAGACAGATCAATCAGAATATTTCTGAACAGCTGGACTCTAAGCATGTTATTAGTTTTATAACTCCTGGTGGGTTGGTTGGACAGCAGACCCTAATTGCAAATCTTGCATTGATGTATGGGACTGCAGACAAAAAGACGCTGATTATTGATACTGATTTTTCACGTGATATATTTCCAAGTGTCTTCAACCTCTCTGCAAAATATGGTTTGGCTGATTACATTGGTAAGCCCTCAATGGCATTAAGTGATGTCATTCAAGATTTACCTGGACGGAATGTTTCCTTCATTTCGTCAGGCAATACTTCTGGGGATGATGTGAAGTACTTGCTTGGCGATCCACGTTTTAGTGAGTTAATTGAGCACGTTAAAACACAATATACGTACGTACTTATTAATACGCCAACCTTCGTCGGAGATATCGGATTTTTGGATAGCATCTGCAATTTATCAGAGGGTATTATACTTGTGCTCCAACTCAGAAAGGTTCCTAAAAAGAGTGTGTATAAACTAATGGAAACAGTTAAACGCAACTCCAATCAGAAAATTTTGGGTTACGTTAACTTGGAGGATTAGCTATGAAGAGTCATACAAAGAAAATAGCTGTTACTTTGTTATTGCTCATGATTTTAGGCGTAGCTATATTCACTGGTACTAAAGTTGTTGAAACTTTTACAGCAAACAAAAGTACTGTTACTACTAAGACAGTTGTTTCACAACAATTGGAAAGGTCACTGCTAGAACGCACGTCTCTTGATACAGTAAAGCTGAATAATGCGGATAAAAAGAAGTTAAGCGAGAATAATCGGACTTTGAGTAAGCGACAATTTATCGGGGCATTTATTGGTGTTCGTGGTAATAAGTTGGTTTATAGTTGGCGAAATGGATATAGCAATACTAATCCCAACACTTCATTTAATATTAATAGTTCTATTTTAGTTGGAAGTTATCAGACTGTGCTAGATCAAGCATTACTATTATCTTTGGTCGATCAGGGTAAAATTAAAGTTACCGACAAACTGAGTGAATACCAAATGAAGGGTGACATTTTCAAAAAGATAACTGTTAAACAACTATTGAATAATGAGTCGAATCTGTATATTCGAAAAAGCTTGATTTCAAACGTTCAGAATCCTAAAAACCAGTCTTACAGTAGTTCACTTTTTAAGCAGGATAAAACCAGTGAGTCTGGATGGGTTACCGCAGACAGCTTTATTACATCTCAGAGTTATGAAAATGCTTTTGACCAGTTAATAGTCAACAAGTTTGGCTTAAGTAATACAAGATTCTTTAGCTCTAAACAAGCATATACGAATGATATTGCAAGTTATGATAAAAAAATCATCAATGATCAACGAGTTCAAACGAAAAAAATCACAATAAAAAAGAGTCAGCTGAAAGGTAATACACTGAGAATGTCTCTGGCAGATATTACTTTGTTGCTGAATGGTATTGAGAAAAATGAATTATTCAGCTCAAAATATAATTCATATTTCAATGACAATATCAATGATTTGAATTCAGGGTACGTGGATGGTAGCACAATCACATATCATGCAACAATTTCTGGACAAACATTAGCAGTGAAGAGTAATGTCAAGACCCAGAGGACTGTTGTATTAATTACCAATTATGCTGATAGCAATATTAGTTTGTCAACGCGGTTATCAGAATTATATCGAATTCTGTAACCAGAGTATTACTCAATGTAATGAGTGTGGATGGGAGAAGAAATGCGAAACAATTTATCAAGAACACATGCGGCGCTATTGAATAGTAGTATTGCAAGTATCGGTCAAATTGCCACTTTAGTGATGCAATTTGTCGCGCGCACCTTTTTCATCCATATACTGGGACAACAATATTTGGGCCTGAATGGACTCTTTACTAATATCTTGACCTTTCTCAACTTTGCTGAACTAGGTATTGGTTCAGCAATTACATATGCTTTATACCAGCCGTTAGCGTCCGATAATAAGCCACAAATTGCTGCGCTAATGAGACAATTTAAAAAATGGTATCAGTATATTGCACTCGTTGTGACTGTTGGCGGTCTGATTTTGACACCTTTCTTACCTTATTTGGTTCATAATCAAGCTACGAACTTTGTTAATGTGTACATTGCATTTTTATTGGCACTTGGAAATACTGTGGCGTCCTACCTTGTAAGTTATAAGCGAACACTTTTAATTGCAAATCAACAAGGATATTTGAATACAATTAATACAATTGGATACAGTTTGGTTCAACAGATCGTTCAAGTTATTTGTTTACTACTGTACGCCAACTTTTACTTGTATTTGTTTATTCAGTTACTTTTTATGGTTATTTCTAACATTCATGTATCGCATGTTGTGGATAAAATGTATCCATATTTAGATGATTATAGAAATGAACGAGTAGATGGCAATACGTTAAGTTATTTCAAGAAAAATATTGTTGGAATGCTGTCTTCGAAGATAGGTGGTATCGTTGTAAACGGAACGGACAATATTTTACTGTCGTACTTTATTGGCCTAGATGCGGTAGGGTTGTACTCAAATTATACGTTGATTTTGAATGGCTTGACAAACGTTCTCAATCAAGCCGTTACCTCTGTTGCATCGTCTGTTGGAAATTTAGCGGCTAGTCATGGAACCCAAGAAAAACAAAAACGAGTATTCTATAACTATTATGCGCTGAGCACACTTTTGGTGTTGTTTGCAACGGTTGGATTTACTGCTTTTTCTTCAACTTTCATTCGCTATTGGATTGGCTCACGGTATATCTACACCCAATTACCTTTGTTTTTGATTGCGCTAAACTTTTATTTTCAAGGTATCCGGCAACCAGTTATTACCTATACGAATGCATATGGTCTCTATTGGTATGCTCGATATAAGTCAATATTTGAGTCCATTGTCAATCTTGTCATCTCTGTTGTTCTAATTAAGTTTACAGGACTCGGTATTTCTGCTGTTTTACTTGGAACGATTTCAAGTAATGTCCTCGTAAATCTGTGGTGGGAACCCTTGATCGTATTTAAATGGGGCCTAAAAAAAGGTTATCTAAAGTTTATGTTATTAAACGTAATTTATACTATACTTGGTGTAAGCATGTTAGGCCTGATTGTCTACAGTACTCAAATCATCGATTATAATAATATCTTACTCAATATTCTAACAACAGCAGGCTTTGAACTATTGATGTTTATCATTTTCTTGATTGTGACTCGATTGTTTTCTGCCAATATTTTCAATGTCAAAGTACTGTTAGCAAAAATAAAAAGATAGGTGGTTATTTTGTTATGAAGGGGATTATCTTAGCTGGAGGTTCTGGTACACGCTTATATCCAATTACACGAGCGATTTCAAAACAATTGATTCCGATTTATGATAAACCAATGATTTATTATCCGTTGTCAACGTTGATGTTGGCGGGTATCCAGGATATCCTGGTAATTTCAACTCCAGTCGATACACCACGGTTCAAAGAGTTATTAGGTGACGGCCATGATTTAGGGTTAAACTTTTCATATGCCGTCCAAGAAAAGCCGAATGGATTAGCTGAAGCGTTTATCCTGGGGGCCGACTTTATTGGGGATGATTCCGTCTGCCTGATTCTCGGCGACAACATCTACTATGGTGGTGGTTTATCGAAGATGCTCCAACATGCAAGTGCCAAGCCAGTTGGGGCCACGGTCTTTGGCTATCATGTCACTGATCCTGAACGGTTCGGAGTGGTTGATTTTGATGAAAATATGCATGCCAAATCAATCGTTGAAAAGCCAGAACACCCCGCTAGTAATTATGCCGTCACGGGGATGTATTTTTATGACAATCAAGTCGTTGATATCGCGAAGAATATCAAACCATCACCACGTGGTGAGTTAGAAATTACCGATATCAATAAAGTGTACCTAGAACGCCACCAATTGGATGTTGAATTAATGGGGCGGGGGTTCGCTTGGTTGGATACTGGAACACATGATTCGCTTCAAGAGGCAAGTAGCTTTATTGCTACCGTTCAAAAGCGGCAGAACTTAAAAGTGGCTTGCTTAGAAGAAGTTGCCTATCGGATGGGCTATATCGATGCTGACAAAGTGTACGAACTGGCGCAACCGTTGAAGAAGAACGATTATGGCCAATACTTATTAAGATTAATTGGGAGGGCTTAAGTTTTGGGTAAATTAAAGGTTACAACGACTAAGTTACAAGATGTTAAGATTATTGAACCAGCAGTTTTTGGTGACAAGCGGGGCTTCTTTACGGAGACCTATTCAGACCGGGACTTCAAAGAGGCCGGGATTGATTTTGATTTCATTCAGGATAATCAATCATTGTCAGCTGAAGCCGGTGTGCTACGGGGCTTACATTTCCAACGTGGAAAAGCGGCTCAAACCAAGCTGATTCGTGTCGTTACTGGTGCCGTGCTGGATGTCATCGTTGACGTTCGGGCTGGTTCACCAACTTATAGTGAATGGGAAGGCTACATCATTTCTGAAAGTAACCACCGTCAATTGTTAGTGCCACGTGGTTTTGCCCATGGTTTCGTAACCTTGACGGATAACGTTAACTTCTTGTACAAGTGCGATAACTACTACGACGCTGAAGCGGATGGTGGTATCACCTTTATGGATAAAGACCTAAACATCGACTGGCCGATTGATTTTGACCAAGCCATTACTTCTGAAAAGGATTCAAAGCAACAGACGTTCAAAGAATTCGAAAAGAACAACCCATTCGTTTACGGTGAAATTTAAGGAGACGTTATGAAAAACTTACTAGTTACCGGTGGGGCCGGCTTTATCGGCTCCAACTTTGTTCATTATGTTTATAACCACCATCCCGAAGTTAAGATTACTGTGTTAGATAAATTAACTTATGCCGGTAATCGTGCTAACTTAGAAGAAATTCTAGGCGACCGGGTTAAATTAGTGGTCGGGGACATCTGTGATGCGCCATTAGTTGATGAATTAATGCAACAGACTGATGCGGTCGTCCATTATGCCGCTGAAAGCCACAACGATAATTCCTTGAAAGATCCATGGCCATTTATTGAAACGAATATTATTGGGACTTATACGCTGATCCAATCCGCACATAAGTTCAATAAACGCTTCCACCACGTTTCGACTGATGAAGTCTATGGTGACTTGCCTTTACGTGAAGATTTACCGGGCCATGGTGAGGGTGTTGGTGAGAAGTTTACCCCAACCAGTCGTTACAAGCCATCGAGTCCATATTCATCTTCTAAGGCTAGCAGCGACCTGCTTGTGCGTGCCTGGGTGCGTTCATTTGGACTGCAAGCCACGATTTCCAACTGCTCGAATAACTATGGTCCTTATCAATACATTGAAAAGTTTATCCCACGTCAGATTACGAATATCTTGAGTGGCATTCGGCCTAAGTTATATGGTAGTGGTAAGAACGTGCGGGACTGGATTCACACCAATGACCATTCTGCCGCAGTTTGGGACATTTTAACCAAGGGTAAGATTGGTGAGACCTACTTGATTGGTGCCGATGGCGAAATGAATAACAAGGATGTTTTGGAAATGATTCTCAAATTGATGGGGCAACCAAAAGATGCTTATGATGTTGTTAAAGACCGTCCTGGTCACGACTTGCGCTATGCGATTGATTCTACTAAGCTGCGGACCGAATTAGGTTGGCAACCTGAATTTACCGACTTCCGTTCAGGTTTGAAAGCTACGATTGATTGGTACACTGAACATCAAGACTGGTGGCAAGCTGATAAGTCTAAGGTCGAATCAAATTACGCTAAGAACGGACAATAATAACACTAAGGGTTTGAATAGGCGAAGTGTCGATGGACAGTTCGCTTATTTTTTGGGAGGAAAATGAAGATGGCTAAAGTAATGATCGTCGGTGCCAGTGGACAATTAGGACATGAACTGCAACGACTATTGAATGAACAGGGAATCGCGTTTGACGCACTGACTGAAAAAGAATTGGATATCACTGATTTGGCCGCGGTCAAGGCCAAGGTCGCTGAACTTCAACCAGATGTCTTATACGATTGTGCAGCTTACACTGCCGTTGATAAGGCTGAAGATGAAGGCAAAGAACTGAACTGGGTCGTTAACGTGGATGGAACCAAGAACTTAGCTCAGGTTGCGGCTGAACAAGGCGTTAAACTAGTATACGTTTCAACGGATTACATCTTCGATGGCACTAATGCAGGTGAATACTTGGAAGACGATCCAGCTAACCCTAAGAATGAGTATGGACGCGCCAAGTGGGCCGGCGAAGAGGCCGTTCGTCACAGTGGTGCCGATTATTACATTGTTCGGACGAGTTGGGTCTTCGGTGAATTCGGTCATAACTTCGTCTTCACCATGCAGAACTTGGCGAAGACGCATGATAAGTTGACTGTCGTTGATGATCAAATGGGCCGGCCAACTTGGACGCGGACTTTGGCAGAATTCATGGCACACCTCGTTAAGACGAACGCGGCTAGTGGAACTTATCAATTGAGCAATGACAATACGGCTACTTGGTACGACTTCGCTAAAGAAATTTTAAAGGATACTGACGTGGAAGTCGCACCAGTGACTTCAGAACAGTTCCCACAGAAGGCTTATCGGCCACGGCATTCAGTGATGAATCTGGATAAGGCTAAAGCAACTGGATACCATATTTTGACTTGGCAGGAAGCGCTGAGTGCGTTTTTAAAGAGTTTAGGATAGAGTACGTGTTGTTGTCTAAGCCAAAATAATATAATATGTTGAAATATGAGTCCTATCTAAGTATGGAAACGTATCGCTGTTTCTATACTTAGATAGGGCTTTTTTTCTGGCTTACACAGTTACGGGGAAAGAATTTGTATGCCGAAAGTGCTGAGAATGTGTTGGCTTCGATTAATTTAATAAATATGTAAGGGGAGAAAATGTAGGGGTATGAAAAGAATAGAATGGGTTGATTTTGGTAAAGGATTCACAATTTTATTTGTAGTCCTATCGCATGTATTGGATGGTCTGCATAAAACTGCTGGCCTTGAAAGCTATGAAAATGTCACGAAGATACTTATGGCAGCCATCTTTACATTTATAATGCCTGTTTTTTTTGCTTTGTCGGGATATGTTTATCATCCCACACAAAAGATCAACAGATATTTTAGAAACATTGGAAAGAAGGCAATTAATTTATTTGTTCCGTATGTCATTTTTTCTGTTGTTTATGTCGTGTTACAGCACTTAAGTGGCAGTGTCCATACATTGTATTCGTGGGGCAGTTTGCTGTATATTTTCAAACAGCCAATTGGTTATTTATGGTTCTTATACATTTTATTCTTTGTATTCGTATTGGTTGGTTTTCTTGACTTGCTAAAAATCAATATGTATTTGCAGGGCCTTGTCTACTTACTGTTGTTTATTGGAAGTCAATATATTAGCTTACCATATGTTTTGTCCCGCACTTTTACTTGGACCATATGTTTTTATATTGGTTTTATGATTAAACAGGTGCATTTGGAAAAGAAAATTCAAAATGTATTTTTTGTAATTGCTGCTATTATTTTTTTGATGGGTGCTATGCAACAATATTTTGCGGGTGGCGATTGGTATCATACTAATTTGCTGCTAATGGGGAATTTTCTGACTAAGATCAGTTCCATTCCAATAGCGTTTTACTTTTTCTCACGCTTACCAAAAACAAGTGTATTTGACTATTTTGTCAAATACGGAAAATATTCGTTGATTATTTACTTGATTCATGCCCCGGTAACCTCTATTGTTCGAGTGATATTACTACGAGTAGGTTTAAGCAATTATTTTGTCTTGATGGTTGGTATTACTGTTATTACCTGGTATGTATCAGTATTTGTTTGTTGGCTTTCTCAGAAGATTTCGTTAATAGATATGGTGTTTTCGCCATACAAATATATAGCTCATCGGAAAGTTCCCGCATGATAGTCAAGGCTACTGCTGAATAGTAATAGTGGAAGCTAATGAATTAATCTTCCAAAATAATGGGACTAAAATCCTGCCTGGTTACTCACGAAATTTATTTTTAGACGTCAAGAAAGAAATTTGAATGATGGTAGTAGTGAATTGGAAATTTGCAAAAGAGTAGCGTGATCAGTGAAAACATCCAACAGCATCTTTATTGGGGGATATGTTTTCAAGATTGTCGTGTAAAAAAGTAGATTTGTTAGTATAGACGCCCAATTAATCGACTCCTTGTCAAGTGGAGTTGTTGGAATCTTTATGAAGCATCTGGACCTGAATTGGTCCAGGTGCTTCTTTAATCTAGACATATTCGTTGCCTTTAACGATATCAAAGTTTATGGCTATGTTAGAAGCTTATATCAAAATAAGTTTAAAGCTGATATAATTAGAGCATCAGTGATGATTATATGTACAGCATAATGGATTAGAAATGCGATAGGAGATGATTGGCGTGACAAGCAGCTGTTTAGTTTTTGTAAGTCATGCAAAAAAAGATGCGGAGTATGCCGCTAAGATAAAAGAAGCTTTGTTATCCACTGACTCGCTAACAAAGTATGATGTATTTTGCTCGGAAGATAATACAAGTTTAGCCTCTGGATCAGATTATGTTGAAGAAATACGACAGGCTCTGAACCATGCTTATTGTTATCTTTTGTTGCTTTCACCGGCGTTTATGGATAGTCAATTTTGTTTAGCTGAATTAGGGGCTGCATGGGGACAACCAGGGGTACATCCACACCGTATCTTTGCACTTTTGACACCAGGAACACGAGCAGACATTTTGAACGGGACACCATTGGAACATCTCCAAACAGTGAAGGTAGAAGATGCAGTTAGTTGGTGTAATCAGGTGTTTAGTTACCTGAGGAAAGAGGTTCCAGAGATACACGATTTTGAACTGGTCGGACCTAAGGTGAATGATTTGTTTGTTGATCCAAAACAGAAATTAATATCAGTTCAGCAGCTGTCTAACGATGTACCACTGAGTGCAGAGTATAGTGGTGAGAAGATGACGGGTGATGCTGCGAAAAGAAATTTAAAGCAGATACTAATTGATAACGGTGGTACAGAGTTAAGCGTTGCGCGATATGGAATTGCACGTGCTGGAAAATTGTTTATGGAAGCCAAGTATAGTAGCAACTATAGTAAGATTATTCAAAGCACTCAGAAAATATGGCATGCAAGATTTACAATTTCATCAAGCTTGATACGGAATTTGAGTAAACATAATGTTAGCGACATTGCACTGATGGTTGGCTATTATGAATCAACGGCGCATGTCAACTATGATTATTTGATTATGCCGGTACCAGATTTCTTGGAAATGATACACGCTATCCAACAGCATGATTCGGATATGAATGATTGCCAGCTTGACTTAGAAAAGAGCGGAGATAATAGCATTACTGAATGTAGTGGGCTAGTCAAGCGAGACTTTAATCAATATTTAAATCGATTTGCGGTAATTTCATAAATTGCAGCTTGAAAGGGAGGTACATACATTGTATTCAGTATTCGTAGTGATGGGGTATGGTAAGAAGATAAGTTATAAAATGAATCGAGCAGTTAATCTGGATCGCGTGTACAGTAACTTGATTGCACCGGCTATTGACTCTTATCCAAAGCTCAGGAGTATTCGTAGCGACGAAATAGTTGGAAGCGATTCAATCGACAAGAGCATGTATCAGTTATTATTGAGTGCTGATATTGTGATTGCTGATATTTCGACATTAAATGCTAATGCAATGTATGAATTGGGTGTACGCCACGCATTACGTCCATATGCCACAATTGTCATGAAAATGAAGGATGACCATGTGCCAATTCCATTTGATGTTGGTCATTTAAGATTGTTGGAGTACCGACTTTCTCAAATCAATTCAAAAGAGACACATAAACAGCTCAGTAACTTATTAGAAAATGCAATTTACAATCTGAATTCCAACGACAAAATAACTGATAGTCCGCTCTTTGAGGCTTTGCCTGAGATTGAAAATCAAATTCACAAACTATCATTTAATCAAATTATGAATCTGCGTACCCGACTTTACCATGATGGCTCAATTAGGCAACAATTGGACATTATTGATGGAGAAGTCAAGCAGAATCATTTTGATGTTGCGGCTCAAAAATACCGACAGCTTGCAAGAAACATACCTGATGATGCTTTCTTTGTTCAGCAAGAAGCTCTGATGTTAGGAAAAGCGGGACAGTATGATCGAGCACTAACTGTTCTTAAGAAACTGCATCCAGAGTCGACTACAGACTCAGAGACCCTTGGGATCTATGCAGGAATTGAAAAAAGATTGTCGGATGGTGGACGCAAAAGATTGCATCTCAAAAACGCATTGCAAGCCTATCAACGTGGTTATTATATTAAGCAGGACTATTATAACGGCGAGAATTATGTAAATTGTTTGGTGATGGCTTATTTAAGTCAGGAAAAAGCAGACCAAGAAGATTTAAGGATGAACTTGTCGCAAAATAATGAGCACTTAACTTATCTGCGTGTGGCCATCAAGCAAAACAATCAGAATGTGCTTGAGCTTGCAAAAATGGCTCATAAGATGAAACCGAACGATTATTGGCCTCTTGCGACAATAGCTGCCTCTATGTTGCTTACAAGGAATACGGAATATTTGGATTATCAAAGCATGTTTTTAGAACAAGCGGAGACAAAATGGCAGAAGGATAGTTTTTTATCGACGATGGCACTTCGCAAACGGATGCTGTCAGCGAATAATGAGTGATTTAAAAAGTCTATTTTAGTTGGTTTGTTTTTGATTTTCCCAGTTTGCTAGAGCTATTTGTATTGTAAAATCAGCTTTAAAGCTGGGAAAAGTGATTTTTACTGTTTAATTTTTGGTGAGTATTTGGAGTTATTGCGGTTATGTTTGAAAGCACAACTAATTTGTAAGCCAATTCCAACTTGTTGGATATATGGCTAAAAGGAGAATTTCGATGTTTATAAAAAAGTTAGCAGTACATAACTTTCGTCAACTCAAAGATATTGAACTTGATTTAGAGGAAAAAACAAGTATTTTGGCGGGCCCAAATAATAGTGGTAAAACGTCTTTGATTCTTTTGTTAGAACGGATCTTAAAGGATAATTCATTTGACTTGAAACCAAATGATTACAATATATATGATCAGACCAAGTGGATTGTGGACTTCACAAAAATACTAAGAAAATTCACTTCTTCAGATGATGACAATCGGGCGACATTAAAGAAATGTTTGATTGACTCGGAAAAACCTGTTATTTTGCCAGAGATTGAAGTTAACTTGCAGATTGATTATCGAATGCAGGATGATCTTACTAACTTCGCTAATTACTTGTTAGATCTAGATGTGTCCCAATGTTCATTTTATTTCAAATATCGAATTGAATTGGATCGATTAAAATTCATTGAGGCGTTAATGAATCAGATCAAAACAATCAATCATGCGATCGAAGCTCTAGATAAAGAAAGTAAAATGGCTGAGAAAGAAGCATGTAAAAAAGATAATCAAGCAGAAGCAGTGGGAGTAACGTCCAATTCTGACGGGAGCACTGCCAGTAAAACGGCAACTAAGGTAACAGATTCTGAAGATGAACAACATACTAAGTCTCAAAAACGCCATCGATCAATGTTGCTTGCGAAGATTTTGATGAAACTATATTGCCAATGCTGTCAACCACGCATTTATTACTGTGATAGTGCATTCGAACAACTTGAAAAAATTCAGAATCAAAATGATTTTCATCACTTGTTTAATTTCAAGTATATTCCGGCAGCACGTTTGACGGAGGAACAATCTAGAAGTAATAGAAGCTTAAGCAATGAATTAGTGGCTTTTGCTAATAATGATGATGACTGGAATAGTATGATGGATGGTGTCACTGAAACGCTATATAATACGGTTTCCGAGAAAAATGCAAGTATTAATGGTGAGTCGATTCAAGTGCTGAGCAATGTCCTGAGGGCGGTGGGTAACTCTAATGGACAGCATTTGGGCGATGTTCAATTGGATGTGGACGTTGATAAGGCAGAGATTCAGAGCCTAGTTGGGAGAACGACACGAGCCCAGTATTTAGTGAGAGGGACTGGGGAATCAAGTAGCCTAAACTATGTCCTAAACGAGACTTCACAAGGATTGGGATATAGTAACTTGGTGTATCTTGATACCGAAATCGAAGCATTTATTCGAGATCGTAAAACACAGGAAAATCAACAAAAGGTTAACTTGCTCGTTGTTGAAGAGCCAGAGTCGCATATGCATCCACAAATGCAAAATGTATTCGCTAAGGAATTAATTAGTAGGTATGATGAGGATGGACTCCAGGGGTTGATTACCACACATTCGACTGAAATTGTACGTGAAGTGAAAGTATCAAGTTTACGTGTATTACGAGAGGAAACTTTATTTAATAGTAAGCTTTGTGACCTACAGAAGAGTATTAGTGAAACTAATGATTTGCTTGACGAGGTCGGTTTAAATGCAGAAGGTTTTTTCAAGTTTGTTGGTATTGCAGATCTGATTTTTGCAGATTACGCAATTTTATTCGAAGGAGATACTGAGCGGCTTTACTTAAAGCATCTAATTCAAACGGACTCGCAATTCAGAAATCTAAAAAACCAGTATATTGCTTATGTTCAGGTTGGCGGTGCATATGCCTTTAAATTTGAGAAGGTTCTGGAAGCATTACAAATTAAATCGCTGATATTGACAGATGCAGATTACAAAAAGACTGTGAAGTCAAAGGCGGATTTAGTGGCAACAGACTGTCAAACTACAAATGCAACCTTGAAACATTTTTACAGGGAAGACAGACATGCTGACACCGTACCTAGTATGAATGATATATTCGAATGGTTTGAGATTATAAACCAAGCTGATAAATCAAAAACAAAGGGTAAAGTTGTAGCCACTGTGGAAAAGCGTAAACTGAATGGTGAATGTGAGAATCATGATTTAGTACTACTTACATGTCAATCTGAGTCAGATAAATATACGCGGACATTAGAGGCAGCGATGTTAACAAGGCTGTTTGGTTTAGACGCGTTTTATCAATTTACAAGAGAAGAACTACAAGCGAAGCAAGAAAGATCTGGATTGGCGTTCCCTATTCCTACACCCAAGGAAAAGAGTGCTAAAGGGAAAGTAGATGATTCAGGTGATGATGGCAATGCTGATGCAGATAAACGTGCCATTACACTGATCGACGTACTGAACTCATCAGCGATGAAAAAAACTGATTTTATGTATTCGGTCATCATGAAACAATATGCGGGTAACATGGTGCCCCACTATATTGAGGAGGGACTTAAGTGGCTAATTTTGGATTAGCGAGTGATAAAAACATCCATATCATAGATGCTCCAGCTGGAAGTGGTAAGACGTATAATATCCGTTCGCAGATTACTGATTATCTTCTACGTAATCCTTACGAACGAGTATTAGCGATAACATATACGAACCGAGCGGCTGAAGAAATTAGCCGCAATGTTCAGAACGATCAAGTATATGTAAGTACAATTCATTCTTTTATCAATGATTTAATTGGTCCGTTCTTTCATAATGCGGATGTGATTGATTTATATTTGGAAAAATATGGAGAAAATATTCAGCGAATGCTGAAGTCTGATAGTCCGAAGGATAGAAAACGAAATGAGCGTTATGAGGAAAAACACGGTGAACTTTCTTGGGAGGCAATTCGGACAAATCTTCATGAGACGGGAATCCGGTACGGTGAAAGTAGTTTTACGGCCTATTACTATGGCTATTTAAGCCATGATGATTTGCTAATTTTTGCAACGTATGTCACACAGAAATTACCAAAGATTTATTCTAAAATCAATAAGCAATTTGGACTGATTATTATTGATGAATATCAAGATACGATGGAAGATGTCTTAAAGTTGTTTTTCTCTGCGGTTAATGATACTGAGTCAGAACTGTACTTGTATGGTGATTCAATGCAACAGATTTATCAGAAATATAGTATTCAGATGATAAGACGAATGGAGCAGTTTGACAGACGGCGAGTCCAAGCAACTAATTATCGTTCATGTGTAACAATTATTAACTTGTTAAATAAGATTGATGATGAGCCAGATCGGGTACAATTGATTCCGGATAAGGTGAAAATAAAGGATAGCGACTTTAAACCGCGTGCGATTTTTTTGGATCAGGATGCAATTGACAGCTATGTACATAAGGTTGTTGAAGCAGAGGGTACAAATAAATCAAGCTCACAAACGTTGGCTTTATATGTATTTAATCGGGAACGGTTTGAAACTATAGGAGCTCCAAATCTTTTGAAAGCATACGGGCACATATATGGATATTTCAGTAAGATACAACCAAAAGACGTACTACTTGAGCTGAATCCAGAAGATAATCCAGATGATATGATGCAAATTTTATTGCGGCTTTTGATTGGAGTAACATTACTTGAAAAAGCAGAATATGGACAGTTGATTAGACTGACCAAGAAGGGGATTCGGATGTTCAATGAACAGCTGATGTTAAAAACAAGTGCCGATAAAGCCAGAATTAAGGGCTTTTGGCAGCATGTTGCACAGTTGATATCAGAGCCTCATTTAACAATTGAGAGTTTTCTTAACAAGGTATACGCAACCGGCTTATTGGAGCCAATAGTAAAAGAGGCGATGCAAGAGGTGGAATATGAACCACTATTAAAGGTTGAATTGATTGAGCTTGAAAATCTGCGTCACAATATCCAAAATTTCTCTACGCAACATGGTGTCAAGGGCGAAAGCCACGAGTCAGTAGTGTTTGTGGCAGAAGATAGTATTCGGTATGCGCCATATTTAAGAATGTACGACTTTTTGAATCTATGGTCAAATAAGAAAATCACTCTACACTCATTTGAAAGCTTTGCTATGAAATATAGAAGCGCAATTTCAGCACTTAACCCTGATGATAGGAAACTCAGTCTTACTGAAATGGCAGAAAATGCGAAAAAAATTATGGATGAGTTTGCGGGTGATGAGTATTTTGATATTTTAGTAGGAGATGACTATCGTACTTTTATTGTTAATCCTCTGAGAAAATTCGTTGGTAATGTAATGAAAACGAATTATGTTGATCGAGTATTGACTGCATATAAACTATTCTATGTTGGGTGCTCTCGTGCAAGGAGAAACCTGACGTTGATTCTTGATAAAGGCAAGGTAAGTGAGTTTGAACCAAAATTGCGGGAAAAATTGTTAGAAGTTGGTTTTGATGTTAAATAGTCAGCGAACTGTGATTTACTGAAGTAGCGAACGACTAGTTAACAATCGGTTGCTTTCCTCTTTTATCGATGGGGGAAAAAGCTTTGAATTGCAAGGCCCTTTAATCTTCTGGAAGTGAGAAGATTAAAGGGCCTTGTTTTGATATCTAAAATAATATCCCAATGAGACCGGTAGATGGTTAATGAATGAGGCAGTATTTTTTTGATGTAAAGCCGAGATTTTGTGCTGGTCGACAATAGTAACATAAGCATTGAAAGCATTGTTTACGAAATAAATTTAGTGATATATAATTAAGCAATTATAGATAAAATTTATTGTTTCGGGAGGGCTTGCAATTATGGCATCAAAAAAATTTAAAGCTGTGCGCGTTCAGATAAAAACTGTTGCTCTGCACCTTGCTTCCAGTATTAGATGTTTATTCGTAGCACAACCGACTGTGTGGATAGTTGTTGGCTCATTAGCAATAATCTTGATAATTCCTTTTATTCATATAAGAATAATTCATTCTTATGAGCATGAAATTGAGTATTGGAATAATTACTGGAATGTAATACCAGTCTTTGCAGCTGCAGTTCCTGCAATATTAACCTTTTTTTACAATCGAAATAAAGAAATAAAGGCTAGAAATGATGAGAGAAAAGCTAAAGATAAGGCAAGAATTGAGGAAAAAGAAAACAAAGATAAAATCCAATACGCTGAAATCCAGCATGAGATTGTGGATGTTGCTATTCCTCAAATAGCAATGTTTAACAAAAAGTACCCTGGTAAACTGTCTACTGAAGAACGAGTCAGAAACTTGATACATTTGTTGTATGAACAAGACAATTTAGATGCCAAAATATCTATGATTAAGAATGATGATGATTCAAGAATAGATGGCCGTGAATCCATAGAACCAGGCATTAAAAAAATTATCCAGGATCCAACAAATAAGGTAGTTGTAGAAATAGTCTCAGAATCTTCTGCTTTTCTAGAACAAAGGATCAAGGAGCTACAAGAAGATATTCGTAAAGATAACAAGAATACCAAGGACAAAATTACGATTGCAAACCGTATATTAGGTTTCTGGATTTTAAACTTCCAAAATGCCAACAATGCAAAATATCTACTTGGAGTGGCGACTTCTGACAAAAGGTGCGTGGGGGCTTTCCGCTTGCACAAGTCGGCCCGGTCGACAGAAAATAGAAGGCTTTGGTTTCATGTAGATGATGGAGATATTATATATCTTGAAGGCGTTCAGGAAAATGAAAATTCAGTCGGTTATAAGACGCCCTTTCCGTATTTAGACCAATGGACTGCTCAAAATCCGGTACTTTATTATAAATCATTTATTAATGGCAATACTCAAATTGAATTTACTGAAGAAGATATGAAACATGTGATGCATATTTTGGGAGTAACTCATAATGAAATAGAAGCGTATAAAAGATTAGGTCCGCGTGACATTATCATTGTCAGAACTTATAAATTTGATCAATAGTTAGTTGAGGACATATAAAAGAGACACAACATCAGTTTGTGCGTGGTTTGTGATGACCACGAACCATTTCAGAAATCACGAACAGGTTCTCAAAGTAATGAGCATTCAATTTGATAATATAAGCGTTGTTTCAGAACCAATTCAATTATGGAAAATTAGACGCTTATCGATTCTTATGCCATCTTTAATTCATAATAGATACTAGCTTATCAGCGGTAGCGTGTCAGAGCTCGACAGTAATCAAAGCAAAAATAATTTAAAGTAGATAGTTGTCAAACCTAACATGAGGGTAATTATTAAAGTAATGCTGGTATGACCTGAGCTATACTTGAGTATAAAGTATAGTCAATGAAACGGGTGATTCCGGATGAATCAAGAGCAACTCTATACTGCCTTCGTAAATGAGTTAGAACATCGAGATTTGGGTGAGAAGACCATCCGAGCATATTCGAATGATATCAGGCAATATATGAAAAAATACCACGATCAGGATAGCTTATCTCCACAATCCTTTCGTACTTATGTCGGTGAAATGCTTGCTTCTAACCTGAAGGCAAGTACGATTCAACGGCGGATAATTTCTTTAAAGTTATATGTAAACTTTTTGGTTGAGCACCACTGGATTGCCGCCTTTGATTTCAAAACACTTAGGTTTCATCGAAATCGGCGTTTGCCACGAGTGTTATCGCGATTCGAGATACAAAAGTTATTGCAGTGCCTTTATGATGAACAAGAAACTGCTAAAACATCATTTATGAATCGTGAGGCAGTACGCAATACGGCTATAATTGAATTACTCATTTGTACTGGCTTACGAATTGGAGAATTAAGTTTGATGAATGTGGATGATATTAATCAACATTCTTGGACATTTATTGTGCAGGGTAAGGGAAGTAAGGAAAGAATTCTGTATGTTTCCAGCTTGGAGACGAGGAAAGCGATTCGGCAGTACTTACGTGTACGAGCAAAGTTTGACCCTCAAGACAGTGCTTTGTTTGTTAATAAGTTCGGCTTGCGTCTTTCAATTTGGTCAATTGAGAATGTTTTTTATAAGTATCGTGATATTAGTCATATCTCAAGTCAAGCAACTGCTCACTACTTAAGGCATTCGTTTGCGACTGAATTACTAAATAATGGTGCTGATTTACGAGTTGTCCAAGAATTACTTGGACATGCGAGTATCACGACGACACAAATTTATACTGAAATTGCAACTGTTGACAAGGTCAACGCACTGCGGCAGTATAACATGCGTAATATGATTCAGATTAACAGTCGTCTTTTACAATAATCTATAAAACAGAACCCCAATCATTTCGGCATTGAGTCGCGGTGATTGGGGTTCTGTTTTCATAAAATGAGTAATAATTTGAACATCTTCAAATAACTACTAATTATTTGAAGGTGTTAGCTTGTACTATAAAATGACTCAACCGGATTTTGAAGAACTTATTGAAAAGGCACACGGTCGATTTTTAAATAATCATCGCTTAATCGTTGTGGCCAATGTTGTCGGGAAAACGCCCAAACGGGACCAAGAACAACCTGATAGCGATTTTTTCAGTCCTGAAGAAGTTGAACAAATTACCAGGTCGTTGGCAGAGGCCAAGATTCCATACGAGATTTTAACCTCTGAGATGGCGTTCAACCGCAGCGTACTCGATGGAAATATCACTAAGGCGCATGACATTGTTTGGAATCTGACTCGTCAGGGAGGCCCGGGTAACAAAAAGTCACTAGTAACTAGTCTAGCCGACTTTAACCACATTCCGTATATCGGATCCTCGGTTGAGGCAATGTCAATCTGTCGAGACAAGAATAGTTTTGAACGACTAATTAAGCCTGCCAATGCGAGTATCCCAACATATACGATTTCTGAGCCCGCTAACTTTGCAGGCAAACGGCAAATCATTTTAAAAAATGCTAGCGGCTCAGCAAGTATTGGCCTCAGCGACACTAGCGTCCATCAATTGTCCGCAATTGAGGTAAATCAGCAACTTGAGCAATCAAAGGGAACAAAGATTGCTGAGCAATTTATACAAGGTTTTGAGGTTGAAGTCCCAGTATTTAAAGTTGAGACGAGTAAAGCTCGTTACTTTAAAGCACTGTCGCCAATTGGTATCAAGTTCGGCAACATACGCTTGCTTAATCTAAAAGTATTGAGCGAATCGATTTCAGATGCATATGATTATCAATTCTATTCGCTTTTTGATGAACTAGTAAATCAGACGACTCTCGATGCTGGTCTAATCGAGAGTCGTCTGATTCATCAAGCTTGCAAAATTGCAGAATATTTAAATTTATCCAACTACGCCCGTATTGATTTCAGAGTTACCCTCAATGGTGATAGTTATTGTTTTGATATTGCGACAACGCCATATGTTATCAGACATTCTTCACCCGTATGGGGGGCTAAGAAGCTGAATCTCGACCAAGCCGAATTAATCGCTGCAATATTAGGAACTGCTGATTAATCCCAGTGTTGAAGATCACTATAGAGCGCTAGATGATGGCTAAGAATTGATCTATGCCAAGTCGGATTTTGAGCTTGTTCCAAGTAGGCCTGCTCTAAAGAGAGATAGTCCTTACCACGATCAGACTCAAGAAGTTGTTCAAGATAGTCAAGACGCCGGTAAAGCATATCGCCAGATTCTAAACCATCAAACAAGCTTGGAACATGAAGTGCAAGTAATTGTTCTTTAAGCTGCTCCTGTAAAATACTTTGGTTCATATACCTGAGAATTAGACGGTTATAGGCAACGTAGAACTGATAAAAATCATCCTGAGGTGCATTGCTAAGTGCGATAGTTAGCATTGTGAGTGCACCATCAACATTCTTCACGTCGTGTGCCACTGCAAACATTGCTAAGTTTATGTGAACGATTTTATGGCTGGTTGCGGGAATTGGTTTGTTGATCACTTTCTCGAACGGTTGGCTGTCATAGCAGTGTTCAAGAAGATAGTTCTGGGCTTCTTCAGCGTTCATTCTGCCTAAAGAGTATGCACCCAAAGCATAATTGTTGAATGCCTTATAGTCATGTGTGTTCTTTGCAACATTCAAGGCTGTCTTCAAGTCGTCCAAGTATTCCAACTGTGTTTCTTTATCTTTTCTTATAGCGCTACACATATCGATTCCAACCAAATTGGTCAATGTTCTGAGATTCTCTTCAACATCAGTTGGCTTCAGAAGTTCCTTGATCCGTTGAAGTTGTATCCGTTGTGTTTCGCTATTGTTGAATACACCTTCGTGTTGGACAAGTAGAATGAAAAGTGTCTTATAAACTTCTTCAGGCCATTTGATATTTCTATTATCGAGTAACAGGTGCATAGATGAGAACATTTTGTTGGACACCAGATTATATTTTTCTAAATTATAATTACGGATATCTGGTGCGAGTTCTAAACCCAAATTAAACATCATGTCATATTCATGCAATTTCACTAGCTCATCATATACCGAGATTGCTTTTACGATTGCAACGTTCAGTAATGATTCAACTCTTATCTTTTTGGCAAATTGAATTAGAATCACATATAACTGAGCCTGCAACAACGGTGTCGCCTTGTAATTCAGGAGTTGAAATGCTTCCTGTCTGAGCTTCCCAGTATTTGGATTTTCGTTGTCAACGACTGCTGCACGCATTTGCAAAGCCGTGTTTAGAACAGCATCATTTGCATCTGGATGTCCCAAATGACCTGTTTGCAATTTATCTATTGTCCTGAAAACATTCACATAGCCTTCCTCATGCTCTTGTCTATCCGCAATCGCTGCTCGTAAGGTATAGTTCCACGGCACGCTCTTTTTAACAATACTATCCAATTTGTGGATCGCATCGGCGGGTGCAACAAATGGATGCTTCCGCGCCATGTACTTAAGTATCGTTCCTGCACAGTAATGTTTGGGCTGAACCTGATAGATGAGTTGCGCATGAATCAATTTTGCTATGATATCGGCACTATTACTAGAACCAATTAATGCATCTAAATCATCACTAGTAACGCCTTCATCTAGCACAGATAGCCAGAGTTTTACCAGGGTCATTTCTTCCGATTGCAACTCAGTCTCGCTAGCAATTGATTTAAAGATTTTATTTAGATCAAATGAATCGTTTTGCCCGATTAGACTAAACAACAAGCCAGGATATGAGCTTAGTTGCGAGATTAGTTCAGATGTCGTGGTATCTAAGTCATTAGCCACTTGTGTAATTTTTGAATTGATTTTCTCCCGAGTACTGTCCGTACACCGTATCTGCTTCAAACTGTTGTTTGTTAGCTTTGGCATTTGACATGATTTCCATCCCGAATGAATCATTAATTTTGTTTCAACTGATATTGAGGATTCATTTAAAACTAACAGGTAATGATTGGAATCGTTATTTGAGGAAATGTAATTGATCAACCAGCTGTTCAATGCTAGATTCTGGTATTCATTTTCAATGATAATCAATCGATTTTGACTGTTCGTCGTAAGCTCTGGAAAACAATCTGAAAGGGATGGCAGGCTGACGATTCCATTAAGCAGGGAAATGGAGCTATTGTAAACGAGTCGTTTCAAAAACGTATCGAGACCCGTTAATGGTTTGTGCTTACTGTTCTCATCACTCCAATGTGATGTGGTAACCTCACCTGATTTATTGATTCGCCAATTCTGTACATCAAAATTGGGGGTAGTCGGCTGATTTGCGGTAAACATTGGCTTAATTGTTTGTTCAAGAAAATAATGCTTACCAGAGCCGTCTGGTCCCATCAAAACAGAACACTCAGGAATACCGTTTGGGTCATTATTTCTTAACGCTTCCAGTCCAAGCTCAGACGATAAACGGTCCAACGCTGGATATCGATAGAACATGTTCATAGCATACCTCCAACAAATTAGTAGTTATTTACATAAGAATTATATCATAGTTAATAAGGATAATTATCCAACAAATGTCCTTCAAAACTTGAGCTAGAAATGGAGAAATCAAGAAAATCTAATTCCTGTGAAAAGTCAAGCTGTTTTGTGATAATTATAAAAATATTTATTGCCATTTATTCAAAAACGTGATAATCTTCTATAAGCAGTTAGTTAGGTCGCTTTATTATATAAGTGATTGTTAAATAAAAGGGGTTAAACATGTATACGGGAAAAGCGGAGAAACATCGCCGTAATGGTCTACCAGTTTGGTTGTTGCCATTACTTGTCGTCATCTCTTTTTGGGGTGTATTACAAAGTCAATTAGTGGCCGCGGCTTCATCTGGGGTCACGGTTCTACCGGGGAACGGGGGAACACTACCACTAGTTAATCAGCTGGTCATTAAACAAAATGATACCGCGCTACAAGGTATCACTAATAATGCCGGAGATCGTGGGAGTATCACACCTAAGAATGATGCGCAACGGGTGCTCATACATAAGGTGAAAGATAGCGATACAATCACTTCAACCTATGGAACGGTGGGGACTTTCCACGGTCAAGCCGTTACAGCTAAAGTGACGATTTCGCATATCAAAGTTCACGATAATAGTCATAAAGCGCCGTCAGGAATGAAACAGACCGATGGTGCATTTCAAATCGGTCCGGGTTTCTCTTCAGATACGCTCATGTCGAATGTAGCGCAATTTAATGTGAGTTATGAATTTTATTACGCAGATACGCATGCAGCCGTTAACGTTCAAAATGCATTTATTACTTTATCCAGCTTAGATGGACCGGTTCCAGGGTCTTCGACTGGGTTTGAATATACCGCGTACTTGGGTGCCGGGAAGATTTATACGGTCGAAAATTCGATTGTTAAGCAAATCGCTAACCCATTGGGCGGTGGGCAACCAGTCATGGCTGGGCAAGCTGCTCGTGACGCAAGTTGGCCCTATACTTCAGCAACGGCCGCAACGTTTGGCGTCAGTGGGACACAGTTAAACTTTATTTACGGAACGACCCGAGTTAACAGTGGTAATTCCTGGTTACAACCAGTTTATAATATTAGTACCATTACATTAGGTACGCCGGCCCTTGCGACACCAACTTTGAGCGCCTCACAAAGTGCGACCGATAAGCAAAATCGGACCTTAACCTATGACCTACAACAAAAAGTCAATGTCTTGGATCAGGATTTGATGACCAAGTATAAAGATTGGTCAGAAAACATTACGATTCCAATTGGTGCTAAGTATGTGAAGGGTGAGGTCGTCAGTGATGCTGGTCAAGCGCTACCTAGTAATGCTTACCAAGTCTCCTATGACGAAAAAAGCCATCAAGTGAAGTGGCACCTAACGGATCAAGGCATCAAAGCGTTGCCGTTTAAAGGTGAGACCTACCACTTTAAGGCACAAGTTCAGTTCAATGATGATGTTAGTGACCAGACGAAAGTAAGTGCCAGTGGACAGACGGTGATCGATAAGCAGTCTAAGACGTCCAATACAGTCACGAATACGATTGGTAATCAGGCGACCATCACGGTACATCATTATATGACCGATTCTACTGACAAGGTCGCTCCTGATGAAACGGTCAAAGTCGGATATGGAAAAACTTATGATGTTACTAAGCAGGTCAAGACGGTAACTGGGTACAAACATAATACAGCCTTGGATCAACATACCCGGGGGACTGCTAGCAAGACTACTAAGGAAGCAGTGATGTACTATGATCCGTTGCCATACAATATTCACGTCAATTACTTGTTAACGGACGGGCAGAAGCTGGATGAATTGGATGTCGTTGGCCTATATGGGGATACTTATACCACTGAGGCCTCGGATTTTGAAGATTTATACACAGTTGATGCCGACCGCTTACCTACGAATGCGCAAGGGACGGTGACGGAAAAACCGACGACGGTCAATTATTATTATCAACCAACGACTGGCCAATGGGTCGATGTCGGTAATCAAAGTAGCGTGCTCGTACGAAAAGATACAAAGAACAATGTCCGTTCAGTTTCACAAATCTATGCCAATGATAGTGGCTTTACGGTCAAATATAATCAAGATGCTGCTCAAGTTGCAATTGCAGCGAGTGATACGAATGGGACCCAAGAGAATAGTTTGGTCTTTGACTACGATTCAAAATATACGTTTGAACTACCTAAAAATGAGACGATCACCTTTAAAGTCGACAATCAGGGCCAGGTCACGGCAACTAGAGTGTTAGGGGCTGAACAAACGGTCACGACTTTTGATAAAAGCGGTCAAATCAAGACGGCGACTACGGTGACGAACGCGAATGGTACTAAGAGTCAACAGACCAACACGGTCAATGGGTTGAAGTCGATGGTTACTGACGAACGCTATGACTTAAGCTTATTGAATGGCTTGAAGGTCACGGCGCAAAAAGAAATCAATCCTAACCAGTCAGCAACTACTTCGTCTAATCAAGCCAATAATACGAGTCAGTCCAGTGATAAGCGCAATACGGATGTGACAACGGCTGATCAAGCGGAAACTAATAGTGGCGCTACGAGTGATCAGTCAACCGCCACAACGAGTCCATCTAGTAAGGCTGATTCAAATAGTGCGAACAGTCAAAGCAACACTGACGCTACCAGTCAGTCGAGCACTAGTACCAGTGAGACTTCAAAGGCGGATAGTAGTGTGCTGTCCAGTAATAGTCAAGCGATGGACAGTAAAACTAACGATGAGGCAACCAACGCAAGTGAAACGTCGACTGGAACTGCTAGTGACAGTGGGCTGGGCTTCAAGTCACCGTTCACTGAGGACCAGAACACCAGTAGTGCACTGGGGAGTGCACAAACTTCAAGTAGTCTCAATAATGATACGAGTGCCGCGGTGCAAGCGTTGATTGCGGAACCTAATTCGACACCGGTTGTTTTGAGTGCGGATGCTTCTTTTGAAGATGGGGTCCCAGTCAATGATCCGGTATTCAGTAATGATGAAGGTGTCTCGCCCAACAATAATCCTAGCAGTGCAGCGACGCCTCTCGCGCAAGCCACGAATACGCGGGCACGTCTGACGCAAAATGGCAAGCTCTTATACGAAGGTACTTTGCAGGCTGACCAAGGCGAACAAAATCTCTACGTATCACCAGATACAGCCGTCGAAATTGATGGTGGTGCTGATGGTGACGGCTTTTACCTAGATACCTATGATGGTGACAAGGGGATGGCGTATACACTTGGTTCGGGCTACGCATGGGCGGCTGAAAACAATGATGTGACGGCGGCACCAGCCGATAGTGCGACGACTAGCTCGGAAAGCGCTGCTAGTGACACGAGTGCTAATAGTAGTGACAGTAGCCGTACAGATTCAAGTAGTGCTGACCATTCAGCTAGTTCGGCAAGTGCGAATAAGACGAGCCAGTCGAGCCATTCAAGTCAGTCAGGTGAATCGAGTCAATCAAAGCCAGCTGCTGGTTCCAGTGAAATCAGTAATTCAGAAAGCTCGTCAGGATCAAGTACGACCAGTCATTCTGATGACTCGGATAAACCGGCATCAGATCGTTCAAGTCATACTCAGCCGGCAAGTGCGTCTGATAGTAGCCAAAAAGTGGATTCTGGCACGGCCACGAGTCAATCGTCAACACCAGGAAAAGCTAACACGAATCAAGCTTCATCAACACCAACTACCAAGGCTAATCGCGCAACTATCGCGGCTTCCGCAAGTTCTGCATCGCCACGGGAATCGCAGGCTACGACGCCAAGTTCGTCAGCTTCGAGTGTTGAC
>PPYE01000299.1_pt1 | contig 32432 bp, 23 predicted proteins | sample 1559881 | NCBI WGS metagenome assembly PPYE01 (sample SAMN08240022, study PRJNA423297) | Human gut metagenome, whole genome shotgun sequencing project.
GTCCATCAGACCGCAGGGCTTGCCGTAGTAGTTGTTCTCGGTGCGCTGGCTCATCTGGGCGAGCGCCACAGGCTCGATGGTGGGTGCGCCCCAGAGCGTCTCCATGGTGCGGCCGTACGCAGCCTCGACGGCAGCGGAGCTGGAAAGGCCGCCGCCCGAGGGAACGGAGCAGGTAAAGGCGAAATCAAAGCCGTGAGGCTCAACGCCCAGGGCTGCGATCTCGTGGGCCATACCACGAACGAGACTTGCGGACGTGCCCTTCTCGGACTCCTGAACATCCAGCGTGTCGAGTGTGATCTCAAAGGTGGGGTAGCCCTCATCGGCAACGCGGACCCTGTTGGTGTCGGTTGCCACGGCAATGCCGTCAACGGCGACATCGAGCGAGCCGGCGATGACGTGGCCGCCCTCGTGGTCGGTGTGGTTGCCGCTGATTTCGGAACGGCCGGGCGCGTGTACATAGAGCACCTGGCGATCGCCGATGGGGCCAAACTCCTCCTCGAACAGCTTGGTGAGCGTGGCGAATGTCTTTTCGTCGGGAGTGGTCATGGGAGTCCTTTCCTTGGCGCGCACGGGTGAGTTTTGCGTCGTTATGAGTACGTTAACAACTTGTAGCGGCATGAACTAAGTGTTCACGATACCGCACGTTACGGGCTATGTTAACGTACTCATAACACATCGCTTGTCACTTTTTGAGAATCTGGTAATCGGTAGAAATACAGCCGTGAACGGTACTGCCGTATGGACTTATAAAGCAGAAGAGATGCAGATAGAAAAAGTAGAGTACGTTAACATGCGTCCGACGATAGCGGGCCTCGGCGCGGGATGTATTACTGCCCGGGCCGGCATTCACGCTATTCAGATCTCGCAAGGGTGAAGGTGATCCTGTGGCAAGGCGCCCGTCCAACGATACAGGTACGCGTCCGGTCTCCATGGCTGACGTCGCCCGCGCTGCTGGCGTTTCGCAGCAGACGGTTTCGCGCGTCGCCAACGGCTTGCCCAACGTTAACGAGCAGACGCGCCAGCGCGTGCAGGCTGCTATGCAAGAGCTCGGCTTTCGTCCGAGTTATGCCGGTCGCTCGCTGCGCGACGGCCGTTACCATTCGGTCGGCCTATGCATCAACGATGTCACCAAGTTTGGCAACCTCTCAATGATCGACGGCATCGCCAGCGCTGCTCGCGAGCATAATTGCGCCATCACGCTGGTCGAGATGTCCAAGACCGAGGAATTCTCGCTTGCCGAGGCCACGCGTCGTATGGCCGCGCTGCCGGTGGATGGCATCATCATCGGCATGAGCCGCATGGCGCCCGATTTTGAGACGTTTGATCCACTGCCGGGCATTGGCACGGTCATCGTTACCATGTATGCGCACCCGCGGGTGACCACGGTCGATTCCGACCATTACGGCTGTTCGCTGTTGCTCATGGATCATCTGTTTGAGCTGGGACACGAGCAGATTCGTTATATCGGCGGCCCGTCGTTCTCGGTCGACGAGCAATTTCGTCGAGCCGGTTGGCAGGATGCGCTCGAGCGTAAACACATCGAGCCGCATGCGCCGCTCGAGGGAGACTGGTCTGCCAACAGTGGCTACGAGGCCGGCAGATATCTGGCCGAGCACGACCGCACAATGACGGCGATTTACGCGGCAAACGACCAGATGGCAAATGGCGCGATTGCCGCGCTGCGCGATAGCGGTCTGCGCGTGCCCGAGGACGTGAGCGTGGTGGGTGTCGACGATTCGCTCGATGATTTTGTCGCGCATAACGAGCTCACGACCGTTCGATTCGATTTGCATCAACGTGGGCGCGAGGTGTTTGAGCATGCGGTTCCCGAGGCGGGTACGGCGGGCAAAACCGTTGCCATCCGTATTCCCGGCCAGCTCATTATTCGACATAGCACGGCGATACCACGCTCATAGTTTGCGCAGGTAAACGGCGATTTATCGTATTTCAATAACAATCGGTATGGATGCTGACGGATAGCCGTGGCTATGAAGGCGAGTGTTATGATAGACGGGTTCTTTTGTCTATCTAGGAGGCTTTGCCTGATGGAGATCACCAAGGATATCCGCTACATCGGTGTCGACGATCACGACATTGACCTGTTCGAGGGCCAGTACGACGTGTCCGAGAACGGTATGGCATACAACAGCTACGTTATCTTGGGCGATAAAATCGCTGTCGCCGATTCGGTCGACGCTGGCTTTGTCGACGAGTGGCTCGGCAACCTCGAGGCCGCGCTCGATGGCCGTACGCCCGACTACCTGGTTGTTCATCACATGGAGCCCGATCACTCCGCCGGTATCGCCGCCTTTATGGAGCGCTATCCCCAGGCACAGATTGTGGCCAGCGTGGGTGCTTTCCGCATGATGGTCAACTACTTTGGCACCGACTACCCCGAGCGCAAAATGGTCGTCAAAGAGGGCGACGTGCTCGATCTGGGCGGTCACAGCCTAACGTTTGTCGGCGCTCCCAACGTTCACTGGCCCGAGGTGATTTTCTCCTACGAGTCCACCGACAAGGTACTCTTTAGTGCCGACGGCTTTGGCAAGTTCGGTGCTAACGACATCGAGGACCCGGAAGGCTGGGCTTGCGAAGCGCGCCGCTACTACTTTGGCATCGTCGGTAAGTTCGGCAAGTTCGTGCAGGCCGTGCTCAAGAAGGCCGCCGGCCTGGACATCCAGATCATCTGCCCGCTCCATGGTCCTGTTCTTACCGAGAATCTGGGCTACTACCTCGACACCTACAACACCTGGTCGAGCTATCAGCCCGAGGACGAGGGCATCACGATTGCCTATGCGAGCGTGTACGGCCATCTGAAGGCTGCCGTTGAGGAGCTCGCATCTGCTCTCGAGGCCCGCGGCCAGAAGGTCTCCGTCTTTGACCTGGCTCGCGACGACATGGCCGAGGCCGTTGAGGATGCGTTCCGCTATGACCGTCTGGTGCTTGCCTCCATCACCTATCAGGGCGAGATCTTCCCGTTCATGAGCACCTTTATCCACACGCTTGCCGGGCACGCCTATCAGAACCGTACCGTGGCGCTTGTCGAGGCCGGTTCCTGGGCGCCTGCAGCTGCCAAGGTTATGACCAAGGAGCTCGAGGGCATGAAGGACATCACCCTGGCGCAGAACAAGGTGACTGTGCTGGGCTCGCTCAACGACGCCTCGCGCGCTCAGATCGAGGCCCTCGCCGACGAGCTTTCCAAGTAGCGACACGTTCACTTTTGACGCTCAGCCATCACAACCACCACAAAGGGGACAGGCACCTTTGTGGTGGTTTTTGTTTAAGCGCCGGCGATGACGAGATTTGGGCGGGCGTCGTCGGCGGTCTCGGCGATTGAGGTGGCGACGGCGCCATCGGGATCACGGTCCATCACGATGGTGTCGACATCGGTCAGCTTGGCAAAGCGGTACATGCCGCGTCCGTTAACCTTGCTGGCGTCCATGAGGGCGACGCTTTGACGGGCGGTACCGACCATAGCCGCTTTGGTTTCGGCCATCTGCGGAAAGTCGGTCGTAAAGCCGCAGCTGGGGACAAAGGCACCGGGGCACATGACGGCCAGATCGGCATGGACCATTTGGAGCGCCTGCATAGTGAGCGGTCCGTACAAATAACGATGGCCTTTGCGCAGTGCCCCGCCCAACATGACGACATCGACCGAGGGCATGCTCTCGTCGATGTAATCGGCAATGGTAATGTCGGCCGTGATGACGGTGATGCCATCGCGCTGGGCGAGGAGCCGGACGAACTCGAGCGCCGTGGTGCCCGAGTCGACGAGCAGCGTGTCGCCGTCATTGACGAGCTCGATGGCGCTTTGCGCGATGGCCTGCTTGGCGGCGACGTTGACATTGATGCGGCGATCCTGGGTGGATACGGTCAGTCGCTTCTGGAGCGACACAGCGCCACCATGCGTGCGGCGCAGCTTGCCGGACTCGGCGAGCGCGTCTAGGTCGGCACGGGCGGTAACGGAGGACACGCCAAAGGTCTGGGCGATTTCTGCCACCTGCACCGAGGCGTTATGTTCGAGCATCTCCATGATGGCAGCGCGACGCTCATCGGCGAAGGCTCGGGTTGTTGCATGGGCCATAGCTGCTCCATCCTCAACTTAAATTTGCAGGAATTGTGTTGACTCTATTTTCGTTCATTTTCTTTTTAAGTAAGAAAACGCCTTTCGATTACTTATCTTTTCTATAAAAGAAAGATGATTCGCTTGAAAACTGCAATGTCGTATAGACGGATCCGGCGCGAATCCCTTCCGTTTGCTTTTCAAAAACGAGTGTCTTGACCTGTGTGCCGGTGATATCTCATACGTGCGACGCTGTCGATTTTCATACAATGGGCGCAGCAAAACGCAAGGTGAAACGCCTTGTGAACGACTACGCCCGATGTCCAGATGCGGGCGAGGGAGAGGAGCAAACGCTCATGGCACTTGTTACCACCGAAAAGATGCTCAAGGACGCTCAGGCCGGCCACTACGCCGTCGGCGCGTTCAACGTCGAGAACCTCGAGTTTGTTATGGCCGTTCTGGCTGCTGCCGAGGAGACCAAGTCCCCCGTCATCATGCAGACCACCCCGGGCACCATCAAGACCGCTGGTCTGGACTACTTCTACGGCATGGTCAAGGCTGCCGCCGAGCGCGCTTCCGTGCCCGTCGCTCTGCACCTCGATCACGGCGATGGCTATGACCGCTGCATGCAGGCTTTCCGCACTGGCTATACCTCTGTCATGATCGACGGTTCGCACGAGTCCTTCGAGGACAACATCGCTCTGACCAAGTCCGTCGCCGACGCTGGCCGCGCCATGGGCGTGCCCGTCGAGGCTGAGCTCGGCAAGGTTGGCGGCAAGGAGGACGACGGTCCCGCGGTTGAGGGCGAGAGCCCCTACACCGATCCTGCCGAGGCCAAGGAGTTTGTTGAGCGCACTGGTTGCACTTCCCTCGCTATTGGCGTTGGCACCAGCCACGGCGTGTACACGAGCGATCCGCACATCGAGCAGTCCGTGGTCAAGGCCATCCGCGACGCCGTCGACGTGCCGCTGGTTCTGCACGGCACCTCCGGTGTGCCCGATGAGCAGGTTGCCGAGGCTGTGAAGAACGGCATCTGCAAGGTTAACTACGCCACCGAGCTGCGTCAGGCCTACACTAAGGGCTTCATGGCCTACATGGCCGAGAACCCCGCCTGCTTCGACCCCAAGAAGCCGGCTAAGGAGGGTATGCGTGAGATCACCGAGCTGGTTAAGATCCGCATGACCAACCTCAACTCTGTGGGCAAAGCAGAGTAACAGCAAGGGTACTCCGACTCGCTACATATCCCGGGGAGGGATGAGGGCTTAGTTCCCCAATCGTCCTCGGGCATGCAAAAAGCCTCGCTGCGCACTTCGTGCGGCGAGGCTTTTTGCCCCCTGCGGAAAGATTGGGGAACTAAGCCCTCGTCCCTCCCAAGTTGACTTGCTCGAGGTCGTCGCCCTTGTGGCGTTAGGGCGGAAAAATGGAGCGTTAGGGCTTCTTTGCTGATGGGGGATTAGTATGCCCTTGCTTGGTTGGGGAAGGTTTTGTCTAGGGATGCTTGGAGCTTTTCGAACGATGCTCGCAAGTTGTGGCTCTGGTCGGTTGAGCGTTTGACTTTTGTGGTGGGGGAGTCGAGGAGGCCGTTTCTCTGTGTCGGGGGGAAGGAGAAAAGGTTTGCATGGTTTAGGGATGGCTGCTGTGCTGCGTCATTGGAAGAATGCATGCTTATGCGGCCTCCTCGATGTCCACCAAAAGGTTGCGCTCAGGGTGTGCTGCTAGGCCCCGTGCGCTGGCAGTATTATGCCGCGGCTGTTGCAAAGAATCGCTAAAGAAAAGCTTAATGAGGTTTGACGTTGCGATGAAACCGCAGGTCAAAGCCATTGCATAACACTCTTGAAAGGTTGGGGGCTTAAGGGCTTTCTAAGGTTTGTGACGTGGATGTGGCTCGCCTGTGTGGGGCGTGTGGACGGCTCGTTCCTAGCGCTGCGGTGCGGCGGCGCGCACCTGCTCGATGACCTTTTCCATCGTGGCGTCGATGCGGTCTTTCTTGAGCTCGCATTCCCAGATGGTGATGGGCGTCCAGCCCATTTGGGTAAGTGCGTTGATGGCTGCTCGGTCGCGCTCGACGTTGCGACGGAACTTTGCCTCCCAAAACTCAACATTGCGCTTGGGCTGGCTTGGATTGCACTTAGGGCAACGGTGCCAAAAGCAGCCATTGACGAAGATGGCGATCTTACGGCCGGGGAAGGCGATGTCGGGCTTGCCGGGGACCTTCCATTCCAAACGATAGCCCGTAAGGCCCGCTGCTCGTAGGCGCTGACGTACGAGCAGCTCGGGCTTGGTGTTGGCGCGCTTGTTACCCTTCATGGACTTTTTGATGGCGGCGCGGCGGCGCACCAGTTCGCGCTCGTCGGCGGAGAGGTCCGAGGTATCGATGCCGTCGAGTAGGCCGGGCTTGGGGCGTTTTTTGCTACGGCGCTTAGGTGCGCGCTTGGGTTTGGTGGCGGGCTCGTCGGTCGCGGTGGCCGCGGTGTCATCGGCGGGGCTTGCCTCGAGCCGATCTTCCTTCAACTCAATCAGAGCATCGATAAGCCCCTTGTCGGCGGGCATCCACTCAACGGTGGCAAGCGAGGTGCGCGGAATCCAGCGGATATCAAGCTGGCGGTCGTGCTTCTGAGGCTCATCGGATTCATCGGCGAGCGAGCAGTAGTAGCACTCCATGGAGAGATGAAAATCGGGGTAGTCATACTCAACGGTGTAGAAATCGCGCAGGTTGGTGACTTTTACCTGCAGCTCTTCCATGAGCTCGCGGCGTACGGCGTCCTCGGGCGTCTCGCCGCGCATGAGCTTGCCACCGGGGAACTCCCAAAGTCCCTGCATGTCGCCATAGCCGCGCTGCACGGCAAGCAGCTCGTCAGATCCTTCCTTGCGAATGATCCCAGCGGCAACATGAACAGTCTTCAACAGGAGCCCTCTCTCAATATCAACACGTGGCAGGCTAGCTACCCGTACCTTACACAACGGTAAGGCAAGCGTAAGCCATATCGATGGTAGCCGACTCGTCTTCTTGCGACTATAGATGCCGTAGACTAATCGCAAGAAAGGACTCGGTATGCAAACCACGCAAGCAGCGACCCCGGTACTGGAGGTCGCGCATCTCGAAAAGGTATACGGTGCGCTGGGCAATGTGACCCGCGCGCTCAACGACGTCAGCTTTACCGTCAACCGCGGCGAATTCGTCGGCATCATGGGTGCTTCGGGCTCGGGCAAGTCGACGTTGCTCAACTGCGTGTCGACCATCGATAGCGCCACAAGTGGCACGATCCGCATCAACGGGCAGGATGTAACACGCATGAAGCAGGCTAAGCTTTCGCAGTTCCGCCGCGAGGAGCTGGGCTTTATCTTCCAGGACTCCAACCTGCTCGATACGCTCACGGCACGCGAGAACATCGCCCTGCCGCTCACCATCGCCCGCACAAATTCGGCAGAGATCTCGACCCGCGTGCAGGATGTGGCAGCGCGCCTGTCCATCAGTCAGGTGCTCGACAAGTATCCCTACCAGATGTCCGGCGGTCAGCAGCAGCGCGTTGCCGCGGCTCGTGCGCTCGTCACCGACCCCACCATGATCATGGCCGACGAGCCCACCGGCGCCCTCGATTCCAAGAGCGCTCGCCTGCTGCTCGAGAGCCTGGAGGCCCTTAACCGCCGCCTACGCGCTACCGTGCTCATGGTCACGCACGATAGCTTTGCCGCCAGCTACACGAGCCGTGTGCTGTTTATCCGCGACGGCAAGATCTTCACCGAGCTGCGCCGCGGCGACACCGACCGCCGAGAGTTCTTCGACCGCATTATGGAGGTCGTTGCCATGATGGGCGGTGAGGGCTCCGATGCTCTGTAAACTCGCTTGGGGCAACGTCCGCCGCGCCGGCCGCGACTACCTCGTCTACCTTTTGACGCTCACCCTGGGCGTCACGGTCTTCTATGCCTTTAACACCATCTCGATGCAGGTCGACATCGCCGGAATCGATGAAGAGGGCTTGGCGCAGGTTATGGGCAGCATGCTCGGCGACCTGACGTACTTTTTGGCCGGTGTCATGGCCTTTTTGATGGTGTATGCCAATAACTTCATCATGAAACGCCGCAAAAAGGAGTTTGGCCTGTACCAGGTGCTCGGCATGGGGCGCGGGCGCGTCGCCACGATCATGGCGCTCGAGACGGTGATTGTCTCGGTGGTGGCCTTTGTCGCCGGCATTGTGCTGGGTGTGGGACTCTCCCAGCTCATGACATTCTTTACGGCCTCGCTCTTTAAGACGCAGATCGCCAATTTCCACTTCTTTTTCTCGGTGCATGCGTTCAACCTGACCCTTGCCTGCATGCTCGTAATGTTTGTGCTCACGCTACTGCTGAACCTTCGCGCCGTGCGTCGTACCAAACTCATCGAGCTTATGGGTGCCGAGCGTCGCAACGAGAGCATCAAGACACGCAACCCCTGGATCGCGATTGCCATCTTTGCCGTGGGCGTGGCGCTTGTGGGCGTGGCCTATTACCGTCTGCTACGTGATGGGTTCCCGCTAACCGCGACGGACAGCAAGCTGCAAGAGGCCATGAACCAGTTTGGTATTACGACCGCTATGGTTACCGTGGGCACCTTTGCCCTGTTCTGGGGACTCTCGGGCATGCTCATCAAGCTGCTGCAGAGCCTGCGCGGCGTGTATTGGCGCGGCCTCAACATGTTTACCGTGCGCCAGCTTGCGGCCAAAGTCAACACGGTGTGCTTTTCGATGGGCGTCATCGCGATGCTCCTGTTTTTGGCCATCACCTCGGTGACGTGCGGTATGTCGATTGCCAACGTGATGAACGAAAACCTGGAGCGCTATAACCCTGTTGATGTGTCTCAGACGTATGTCTATTACACGCCCGATACGCTCGACTACTACAAAGAATATGTCAATCCGTCTGAAGCCGACCGCATGGTGCTAGCCGATACAACGGTCGATTTGTACTCCGCATGGCACGGCAAGGGCAAGTCGGCGGGCAACAACGACGAGACCGGCAAGAAGGTCAATATCGCCGATGTTGCCGGTGAGCATGTGCAGATCGATTCGTATCTGAGTTACCCGCTTGGCGGCTCGGACCCTTCGGTGACCCCAGGTGAGATGTGCAAGACCATGGGCGAAAAGCTCCCCAAGGCGCTCGGGGGTAGCAATGCCGATACGATGGGTCTGTTTGTGACGCCGGCGAGCCAGTACAACAAACTGCGCCAGATGATGGGCGAGGAGCCGGTGAGCATTGGCCGCGACCAGTACCTGCTTACGTGTGATATGGGCGGTGAGCTGGGCGACCTGTACACCAAGTACATGGCCGGCGGCCATACCCTCACCTTGGGCGGGCATGAGCTCAAGCCCGCAACCGATAAGTCGGACAAGGACACGGCGGCCATCGCCAACTCGGCGATGGGCAGTAATCCGGGTACCGTCGTCGTTGCCGACGAACTGTTGTCCCAACTTAATCTGCAGCCGTATTCCAGTAGCCTGCTCGTTAACTACAAACAGGGGATGGATACGACCGAGGCAGACGAGAGCATTAAATATACTTTGCTCGACAATCTGCTCGTTGACGGCAAGGAGCCGGGGTTGTGGGGAGTCTTCATCACACGCTCCGGGATGTACACGCAAGCAGCGCAAATGAACGGCATGATTAGCTATCTGGCCATCTACATTGGCTTTGTACTGGTCATTGCGTGCGCGGCGATACTGTCGATCCAGCAGCTCTCCAATGTGGCCGACGGCAGCCGCAGCTATCGTGTGCTGGCACAGATCGGCTGTGACGACCGCCAGATTCGCCATTCGGTGATGGCACAGCAGGCGGTGTTCTTCCTGTTCCCGCTGGCAGTGGGCCTGGCGCACTCGTTTATAGCGCTCAAGGTGATTATCGAGCTGGTGAGTACGTTTGGCGACATGAGCATCGGCGGCACGGTGGGTCTCACCTGCGCGATCTTCCTGGCAGCCTACGGCGGCTACTTCCTGGTGACCTACCTCATGAGCACCGGCATGGTACGAGCCACCATCGCCACCCGCTACAGCGAGTAGCAAGCCGGTAAAACCGTCGCAAAATCAGGGGCGTATGACCGCCGCGAAGGGACCAGGGGCCCTTTCGCGGCGGTATTTTGCCTATCTGGTGCGTCTCGGATGCAAGTGAGTAGACTTTTTGAACTTGCCGAGCACATCACGACAAATGATCGATAAAACCGCAGGTCAGGGCTGTGGTGTTTTAGGGCGTGCTTGGCCTCCTGCAAAAAGCCTACTCACTTAGTTTTTCTGCTAGAAGACCGCCACGAGGGAAAACAGCTCTCTCGCGGCGGTTGGTAGTCGTTGGGGACGTTCTTAAACGACTAGTCAAACAAGAACGTCCCCAACGACTACCCAACGACTACTTTGCGGGTAGCTAAAAGAGCCCCATCCTAAATTAGCTGCCCCGCCAACACCGCAGGTAGAGCAAAAGTCAGCGAAAGCCCGCCAGAGCGAGCAAGGTGCCTTGAAGCGAGGCGGCATTGACCTTTTGGTCATGCCGTCGAAGCTGAAAGGCAGATTGCCGCTCTGGCGGGTTTGCAGCGTCGGCCGGTTACGGCGTTTGGTAAAACGCCGTAACCTACACCCGCTCCGCGATCTCGTGGATGAGGTAGTCGGTCTTTTCCCAGCCCAGGCACGGGTCGGTGATGGACTTGCCAAAGACGCCGCCGTCGACAGGCTGGTTGCCGTCCTCCAGGTAGGACTCGATCATAAAGCCCTTGACCAGCTTGGAGATGGACTCGTTACGGCGGCAGCTGTCGAGCACCTCTTTGCAAATGCGGTACTGCTCCAGCGGGCGCTTGCCCGAGTTGTCGTGGTTGCAGTCGATGACCGCTGCCGGATTGGCATAGCCGGCATGCTCGGTATAGCGCTCGGCCAGGCGCTCGAGGTGCTCGTAGTGGTAGTTGGGGTAGGTGCGCCCATCGAGGCCGATGTAGCCGCGCATGACAGCGTGCGCGAGCGGGTTGCCGTCGCACTCGACCTCCCAGTTGCGGAAGATAAAGCTCTGGTGCGCCTGGGCGGCGTAAATGGAGTTGAGCATGACGGTGGTGGAACCGGCAGTGGGGTTCTTCATGCCCACGGGCACCGAAATGCCGCTCGATACCAGGCGATGCTCCTGGTTTTCGACCGAGCGCGCGCCCACGGCAACATAGCTCAGCAGGTCAACGAGGTACTGGTAGTTGGACGGATAGAGCATCTCGTCGGCGGTGAAGAAGCCTGTTTCCTCAATAACGCGTAGGTGCATATGGCGGATGGCCTTGACGCCTTCGAGCAGGTCATCGGGCGCCTCGGGGTCGGGGTTGTGCAGCAGGCCCTTGTAGCCGGTGCCCTTGGTGCGCGGCTTGTTGGTGTAGACGCGCGGAATGATGACGAGCTTGTCCTTGACCTCTTCGGCGACCTTGGCCAGTCGGTTCATGTACTCAAGCACCGAATCCTCGCGGTCGGCAGAGCACGGGCCGATAATGAGTACCTTGCGCGCGTCCTCGCCGGTAAAGACCTTGGCGACCTCGGCATCGAATGCCTGCTTTTTGGCGGTAAGCTCGGCGGAAAGTGGCATTTCCTCGCGGATCTCCATGGGGATCGGCAACCTGCGTTTGAAATCCATGGCCATGCGGGGCCTCCTCAATCAAATAAGTCAAAGCGTGAATTGTCGAATGCACGGCATTATCCGCTGTCGCACGCTAAAGTGCAAGCCCTTGTCACCCCGAAACCTGCCAAAAAGGGACAGGTTTATTTTGGTCGGTTTTATCTGGGCAAACGTTGGCGCTCGCCGGGAGGGGAAGATGCCGTGTGGGTTCTAAGCCTGTCGCCGGTTCCCCGGGGAGCACCCAGTGGGCAAAAAATGCCAAATATGAGTAGTGTTGTTAATGAGGTATCATATCGAGCTTATAAGATAATAGACATAACAACAAATATGTTCATTAACGCCAGCAAATATAAGCCCGTTATAAGGCTGTTTGATCAATTTAGGGGCTCATGCAGGTCGTGAGAACGGTATTTGGGGCTGTTTTGGCTGCTACTAAAAATGTAACAGTACTCATATTTGCCATTTTTTGCCCACGAAGCCTGGAAGGATCGTCAATCAGACCCCAGGGGAGGCGGTTCGAAGCCCGCAGAACAAAATACGGGGGCGCAGGTTGTCCTGCGCCCCCGTTCTCGGGCGTTATTCGTTTCCTGCGGCAGAATTTACGCCGCTTCGTCGAACTGCGAGTTGTACAGGTCGGCGTAGAAGCCGCCCTGGGCGAGCAACTCGTCGTGCGTGCCCTTCTCGACGATATCGCCGTCGCGAATCACCAAGATCACGTCGGCGTTGCGGATCGTGGACAGGCGGTGCGCGATGACAAAGCTTGTACGGCCCTGCATCAGCGCATCCATGGCACGCTGGATGAGCTCCTCGGTGCGGGTGTCCACGTTGGAGGTCGCCTCGTCCAAAATCAGCGCCGGACGGTCGGCCAAAATGGCGCGGGCGATGGTCACGAGCTGGCGCTGACCCTGCGACAGGTTAGTGCCTTCCTCGTTGATCATAAAGTCGTAGCCGCCGGCGAGCGTATGGATAAAGTGATCGCAGCGCGCGGCACGAGCGGCGGCCTCGACCTCGGCATCGCTCGCATCGGGGCGTCCGTAGCGGATGTTCTCGCGGATGGTGCCGTTAAACAGCCAGGTATCCTGCAGTACCATGGCAAACTCGCCGCGCAGTGCTGCGCGGTCCCAGTCGCGCACGTCGACACCCTCGACGCGCAGCGAACCGCCGTCCACATCGTAGAAGCGCTGCAGCAGCTTGATGAGCGTGGTCTTGCCAGCTCCGGTGGGACCGACGATGGCGATGGTTTGGCCGGGCTGCGCCTCGCAGCTAAAGTCGTGGATGATGGTCTTGTCGGGCGTGTAGCCAAACTTGACATGGTCAAACTCAACGTGGCCGGGGCGCTTCTCGGGAATCTGCGCGTCGGCCTTCTGCTCCTCCTCGGGCGCGGCCAGGAACTCAAAGACGCGCTCGGTGGCAGCGGCCATCGACTGCATCGTGTTGCTTACGTTGCCCAGCTGCTGCACGGGTTGCGTAAAGTTGCGAACGTACTGGATAAAGCTCTGGATGTCGCCGGGCGTGGCATTGCCGGTCAGCGCGAGCTGTGCGCCCACCACGACGACGCCCACGTAGCCCATGTTGCCCACCAAGCTCATAAGCGGCATCATCAGACCCGACAGGAACTGCGAGCGCCAGCCACTAATAAAGAGACGGTCGTTTTGGCGGTCGAACTCCTCGATCGAGGCCTCGGCGCGGTCGAACACCTGGATGACGTTCTGGCCGGCAAAGTCCTCCTCGATAATGCCGTTGACGGCGCCCAGAACCTGCTGTTGCTCGCGGAAGTACGGCTGCGAGAAGTGAATCATTACGGTCAGGATAATCGCGGCGGCCGGCAGCGTGAGCACGGTGACGCCGGTAAGCGGCAGGCTGATCGAAAGCATCATGAAGAGCACGCCGATAATCTGCGTCACCGACGTGATGAGCTGCGTCACGCTCTGGTTGAGCGACTGACCCAGCGTATCGACGTCGTTGGTGATGCGGCTGAGTACGTCTCCCTTGCTGTGGCCGTTGAAGTAGCTCATCGGCACGACGGCAATCTTGGCGGCGATTTCCTTGCGCATGCGGTAACAAATCTTTTGCGTGACGCCGGTCATGAGCCAGCCCTGGATGAGGCTGCAGACAGAGCTCGCCAGATACAGGCAGAGCAAAAAGCCGAGCGTCTTGGCGATCCAGTCAAAGTCAACGTCGCCGGTGCCGTTGACCTTGGCGACCAGGCCTTCGAACAGCTTGGTCGTAACCTGGCCGAGCACCTTGGGTCCCACAATGTTAAAGATGACCGAGCACACGGCAAAGGCGACGGCGGCAAACACGGCAATCTTGTGCTGGCCGATATAGCCGAGCAGCTGCCTCATGGTGCCCTTAAAGTCCTTGGCCTTTTCGCCGCGACGCATGCCGCCCATGCGGCCCATGGGACCGCGCTGGCGGGTGGGCTTGGGAATCTGAGTCTTGGTCTCGTCGGCCATTAGCGCTCGCCTCCTTCCATGACGCCTGCAATTTCTTCTTGGGTAAGCCCCAGCTCCTCGGCGGAAAGTTGCGACTGTGCAATCTCCAGGTACGCCGGGCAGCCGTGCAGCAGCTCCTCGTGTGTGCCGGTGCCCACTACGTGGCCGTCGTCGAGCACGATGATCTGGTCGGCGTGCATGATGGTCGCGATGCGCTGGGCCACGACCACGAGCGCCGCGTCGGTGACGTTTTTGGCCAGCTCCTCGCGCAGGCGTGCGTCGGTCTTGTAGTCGAGCGCGCTAAACGAGTCATCGAACACCACGACTTCGGGCTTCTTGGCCAGGGCGCGGGCGATGGCCAGGCGCTGGCGCTGACCGCCCGAGACATTGGAGCCGCCCTGGCTGATGGGGGAGTCGTAGCCGCCCTCGCGCTCGGCGATAAAGTCCTCGGCCTGGGCGATGCGTGCCGCCCGGTGCATGTCCTCGTCGCTCACCATGTCGCCGGCAAACTTAAGGTTGCTCTCGACAGTGCCCGAGAACAGGCGACCCTGCTGCGGGATGTAACCAATGCGGCGGCGCAGCTCGGAAAGGGTCATGTCGCGCACGTCGATGCCGTCGAGCGAAATGCTGCCGCCCGTGACGTCGTACAGGCGTGGGATGAGCTGCACGAGCGTGGATTTGCCCGAGCCCGTGGAGCCAATGATGCCGAGCATCTGACCGGCATGCGTGGTGAAGTTCACGCCGCTGATGACATCGGCGCGGGCATCGGGATACTGGAAGCTCACGTCACGGAAGGTGAGCTCACCGCGCGGCGCGCTGGCAGCAGGCAGTTTGGGCGAGGCGGGGTCGTTGATGCTTGTGGGGCAGGTGATGACCTCTTCCACGCGCTCGGCGGCAACCTCGGCGCGAGGCAGGATAACCGAAACCATGGTGAGGATCATAAACGCCATGACGATCTGCATGGTGTAGGAGATAAACGCCATCATGTTGCCGACCTGCATTACGCCGTCGGACACGCCCTGCGCGCCAAACCAGACGATAAGCACGGTGATGCAGTTCATGACGAGCATCATGAGCGGCATCATAAAGCTCATAGCGCGGTTGGTGTAGAGCTGCGTGGTCATCAGGTCGAGCGACGCCTTGTCAAAACGCTCGAGCTCATGCTCCTCGCGGTTGAACGAGCGGATGGGCATAAGGCCGTCGAGTAGCTCGCGGGCGGTAAGGTTCACGCGGTCCACGAAGCTCTGCATCTTCTTGAATTTGGGCATGGTGAGGCCCATGAGCACGCCGACGACGGCCGAGACCGCGATGATGGCCACGGCGATGGTCCACTCCAGGCCGGTGTGGTTGGCCAGGACGCGCATGACGGCGACGATGCCCATGACGGGAGCCATAAGACACATGCGGATAAACAGGGTTGCGGCCATCTGAATCTGCTGAATGTCGTTGGTGCAGCGGGTGATGAGCGAGGCCTGGCTAAACTTGCCCACCTCGGCCGGCGAGAAGTGCATAACCTTGTTGAAGGTCTCGCGGCGCAGGTCGCGGGCGATGGAGCAGGCAGTGCGCGAAGCCACGGCACCGGTCAGGATGGTGGCGACGAGCGACACCAGGCACAGACCAAACATCGTGGTCGCCATGCGGCTTAGGTAGGCGTTCTGCACGTCGGCGGGGTCGATGCCCTGCGCCTTGTACTCGTCCTGCACATAGCTCACGGCGCGCTGAGTGACGATGGAGCCCGACATGGAGCCCATTTTATCCGCCATTTCGTTGGCGCCCTCGACGAGCTTGCCCTGGTCGATTAGGCCGCCTTCAACGCCTAGACGCAGGCCCTTCATGGTGATCTTACCGCCGTCGGCATCAATCTGCTTTTGCATGTTCTGCGCCGCTGCGGCCTTCTGCTGCATCTCGGCGAGCTGCTCGGGCGTCATCGCCGCCATCTGCTCGGGGGTGGGCATGGCCTGGGCGGCGTCGCTGTCTTTTTCGCCGGACGTGCCGGTCATGTCGCCCATGGAGTCGGCGTCAATGCCCTGGTTGAACGAAAGTACGACAGTCTCGGGCAGGCTCATAATGTCGGCAATCTTGCCTCCATCGGCACGCTCTTCCTCGGTGCCCTTGTACGCTCGAATGCCGTTTTTGCCAGCCTTGCTAAACACGGCCTCCACAGCTTTGGCGTCCTTGGCGCTCATAAAGAGTTCGAGGTCGTCGAGCGATTCGGCGCGAATGGTGTCGGGCACGGGCGAGGCAATGCCGCCTTGCTGCACGCCCACGTCGACGATGTCGCTCATATAGGTAGGCAGCGCCAGATCGGCGTTGCAGCTGATTACGATAAGTACGATAGCTGCGAACAGTGCCAGGATATGCTTTTTAAAGAGCTTGAGAATCCTCACTCGGTATCTCTCCTTTCTTGATTGCGGTCGATAATTTCGTTGGCACGTCTTAGAAGGCGCACCATCTCTTGGGTATCTGTTTCGCCGAGCTGCTCGAGGAAGGCCGCGGTGCGCTCCTCGAATTCCCGACGTTTAATTTCGAGATCCTGGAATCCCTTGACGGTCACTATGACGTGTACGCGACGACGGTCGGTCTTTGAGTGCTCGCGCTCAATCCAACCCTTGGCCTCGAGGGCGCGCAAGATATTGGCGATGCGGGCGCTCGAGACCCAGGCGCGATCAGCGAGTTCGCTCGGCGTGAGCGAGCCGCCAGCGCGCATGAGAGCGCGCATGACAGCCATCTCGCCGCCGAGAGCTTTGTCCGCAAAGCGCGAAATGCGCTGATGCATGCTGCCAAACTCAGTTAAGAGCTGACGTCCAAGCTCATGGAAATCGGTATCTTCCACCGAAAACCCCTAACACTAGAAACTATTTTCGGTGAAAGATGATACCCGCGTACACACACCCTATACGGTAGATTTTTGGGACATGTCTAGAAAACTACCTTTAGGCGACCTCCGCACACCGTCGGTATCAGCAAAGTTAGAGGTAGATCTCTCGGCATGTCCCAAAGCCTACTCAGAGGCACTTTACCCTGCTAAAGCTGGCATAACAGCTAGAGTGAACGTCGTACAAAGGCAAGGAAAAATACCAAACAAATCGGTGAACGGTAGTTGTTCGCGCTCGCATTTCCTGCGGATTTGTTAAAAACGCCCTAATGGTATAAAAAAAGAAACATATAACAGCACTGATGAAGGGGGTAGCTATGTTATCCTTCTCAAACGGGTGAAATCTTGGGTTTTGGGTTGTAGTTCCAAGGTGGACAAACGTTTTTCCCTGTACCAACGTGTGGTGAAGAACGGAAGAAGCCGGTAGTGCAAGCCGATAATTCAAGAATTCAATAAGCAGCGGTGTGAGAGAGCGCCGCATTACACGTAACTAGGAGCGTGGTTACACAATGCAGGAGGCATGGGAAGGCTTCAAGGAAGGCATCTGGACGGGAGAGGTTGACGTCCGAGACTTCATCCAGAAGAACTACACCCCCTACGAGGGCGACGAGTCGTTCCTCGCCGGCCCGACCGAGCGTACCAAGGAGCTGTGGGGCGAGGTTCTCGACCTGCTGCTCAAGGAGCGCGAGCGGGGCGGCGTCCTCGATATGGACACCAAGACCGTCACGGGTATCGTGAGCCACCCCGCTGGCTACATCGATAACGCCCACCGCGAGAAGGAGACCATCGTCGGCCTCCAGACCGACAAGCCGCTCAAGCGCGCGCTGCACGTCAACGGCGGTATCCGCATCGCTTGCCAGGCTGCCAGCCAGCACGGCTACAAGGTCGACGAGAACGTTGTCGAGCGCTACACCTTCGAGCGCAAGACCCACAACGCCGGCGTCTTCGATGTTTACACCCCCGAGATGCGTGCTTGCCGCTCGGCCCACATCATCACCGGTCTGCCCGATGGCTATGGCCGCGGCCGCATCATCGGCGACTACCGTCGTGTCGCCCTGTACGGTGTCGACTACCTGATCAAGGACAAGGAGGCCCAGAAGGCTTCCACCCCGACGGTCATGACCGCCGACAACATCCGCGACCGTGAGGAGCTGCAGGAGCAGATCCGCGCCCTCGGCGAGCTCAAGATGATGGCCGAGACCTATGGTTTCGATATTTCCAACCCTGCTACCAACACGCAGGAGGCCATCCAGTGGATGTACTTCGCCTACCTCGCTGCCGTCAAGGAGCAGAACGGCGCCGCTATGTCCATCGGCCGTACTTCCACGTTCATCGACATCTACGCTGAGCGCGACCTTGCCAACGGCACCTTCACCGAGGAGCAGATCCAGGAGTTCGTGGATCACTTCATCATGAAGCTCCGCATGGTCAAGTTTGCCCGTACCCCCGAGTACCAGGCCCTGTTTACTGGCGATCCGCAGTGGGTCACCGAGTCCATCGGCGGCATGGGTGTTGACGGCCGTACGCTCGTCACCAAGATGAGCTACCGCTACCTGCACACGCTCGAGAACATGGGCACCAGCCCCGAGCCCAACATGACCGTTCTGTGGTCGACCCGTCTGCCCGAGAACTTCAAGAAGTTCTGCGCCAAGACTTCTGTCGCCAGCTCCTCGATCCAGTACGAGAACGACGACCTCATGCGCGTTTACCACGGCGACGACTACGGCATCGCCTGCTGCGTGTCCTCCATGCGCATTGGCAAGGAGATGCAGTTCTTCGGCGCCCGTGCCAACCTGGCCAAGTGCCTGCTGTACGCACTCAACGGTGGTGTTGACGAGGTCTCCAAGAAGCAGGTCGGCCCCAAGTACCGCGCCGTCGAGGGCGATACGCTCGATTACGACGACGTTGTGGCCAAGTACAATGACATGATGAAGTGGCTCGCTGGCGTGTACGTCAATTCGCTGAACATCATTCACTACATGCACGACAAGTATTGCTACGAGCGCATCCAGATGGCTTTGCACGACAAGCACGTTCATCGCTGGTTCGCTACGGGCATCGCTGGCCTTTCCGTCGTGGCTGACTCCCTGTCCGCCATCAAGTACGCCAAGGTCCACCCCGTCCGTGATGAGAACGGCATCATCGTCGACTTCGAGACCGAGGGCGAGTTCCCCAAGTACGGTAACGACGACGACCGCGTCGACCAGATCGCTCACGACGTTGTGCACCAGTTCATGGAGTACATCCGCATGAACGACACCTACCGCAACTCCGTGCCCACGACCTCGGTTCTGACCATTACCTCCAACGTCGTGTACGGTAAGAAGACCGGCTCCACGCCCGACGGCCGCAAGGCTGGTCAGCCGTTCGCCCCGGGTGCTAACCCCATGCACAAGCGCGATAGCCACGGCGCCATCGCTTCGCTGTCTTCGGTTTCCAAGCTCCCGTTCCGTGATGCTCAGGACGGCATCTCCAACACCTTCTCCATCATCCCGAGTGCGCTCGGCAAGGAGGACCAGGTGTTCTTTGGCGATATCGACCTTGATCAGCTGGGCGAGTAACTATTGTTAGTGCTATACTAACAATAACGATTACTGATTAGCGCGCCGGTTTCGGCCGGCGCCTATCGATCGAAGGAGACACATTATGAAGGTTTCTGAAGTTTCCGAGACTCAGGCCGATAACCTGGTCCACATGCTCGACGCTTACGCCGAGAAGGGTGGCCACCACCTGAACATCAACGTCTTCAACCGTGAGACGCTGCTTGACGCTCAGGCTCACCCCGAGAAGTACCCGCAGCTGACCATCCGCGTTTCCGGCTATGCCGTGAACTTCCACACGCTCACCAAGGAGCAGCAGGACGAGGTCATTTCGCGTACCTTCCACGACAAGTTCTAAAGGGGTTTTACTCCTGCAGGATCGCGAGGGCGTAATGGGCTTCTCCCCAGAACGTCCTCGGACATGAAAGTGCCCCGCCGTGCGCTTCGCGCGGCGGGGCACTTTCGTCCTGCGGAATGTTCTGGGGAGAAGCCCATTACGCCCTCGCGGGGTCCTGTGTAGTCACCCTTTAGGCGGAACTCTCCTAATTATTTGGATGAGTCGTCTACTTACTTGTGCTGTTACCGTCTTCCCGCTGTTGTTGGGGTATGCTTTGTTCGTATGTAAACGTATGACATGTTGATGGGGGAGGGTGCTATGGCTCGCGAGGGTGCTCGTTCTAAGGATACGGCTAAGCCTGGTATCAAGGAAGTTGCAGCGGTGGCGGGGGTTTCGCCTACTACGGTATCTCGCGTGCTTAATAATCGCGGCTATATTAGCCAAGAGACCCGCGATAAGGTCCATGCCGCGATGGAGCGCATCAACTATACGCCCAACGATATCGCCCGTGCCATGCTCAACGGTCGCCTGAATCTTATCGGTATGATCGTTCCCTTTGTGAGCAGCCCGTTCCATGCTCAGGTTGTGCAGGCGGTCGAGCGCACGTTAGCGGAAAACGGCTTTAAGATGTTGCTGTGCAACAGTGCCAATCGACCCGATCTTGAGCGTTCCTATATTGACATGCTCCGCCGCAATATGGTCGACGGCGTCATCGTCAATTCCCTCAATATCGGTGCCGAGGCATATGCCGAGATGGGCTTGAGCCTGGTTGGCATCGACTGCGATCTTGGCGAGGGCTCTGTCCAGATTGCAAGTGACAGCTATGGCATTGGCGAGCTCGCCACGCGCCGTCTGATTGATGACGGCTGCAGGCGTATCCTGTGCCTGCGCAGCAATAGCCGCATGCGCATGCCTGCCAATAAGCGTACCGATGCCTACCTCGATGTTGTTGAGCAGTCCGGTTTGTCCGCGCTTGTCCGTGAGGTTGAGTTCGTTAAGCCCGACGACGAAAAGGGCGCGGTCGTTGCGAAGATCCTCGATGAGAACCCCGATATTGACGGCATCTTTGCGGGAGACGATACGATGGCGGCCATCTGTCTCAACGTGATGAAGCAGCGCGGCTTGAGCGCTCCAGACGATATTAAGGTCGTGGGCGCGGATGGTGCCCGCCGAACTATGACGTTTATGCCTGACTTAACAACCGTACGTCAAGATATCGATCGCATCGGAGAGCTCGCGGCGCAATCCATCATCGCTCTTATTAACGGCGAAAATCCCGAATCGAATATCAAGCTCCCCGTTGAACTCATTGAGGGCAAAACCGCGTAGTTCATCCCGTGCCAAAAGAATTCCTCAAACGCCTCTGATGACCGTTCACCGGCATATGTCAACCGTTTGCCGACGACTGGAACTGCGAAAAGACGTATTGGTGTGAAAACGTTTGACATATGAAAACGATTGACATATCTTGCCATTGTACCGAGTTAGTATGTCGTGGAAAGGAAGTCTCGGATGCACAAGGTGTATTACCAGCCTGAGGGAATTTGGGTAGGCGACATCATGCCGTACGGCGAGGACGGCACGTTCTATCTCTATCATCAGCGTGACACGCGTAACCCCGAACCTTTCGGAGAGCCGTTTGGCTGGGCACTCGCAACGACCAAGGATTTCATCAACTACAAGGACTTTGGCGAGAGCCTTGAGCGTGGCGGCGACGAGGAAGTCGACCAGTACATTTATGCCGGCACGGTGTTTAAGGTGGGCGACAAGTACCATGCGCTCTACACTGGTTGCAATCGCGATAAGGTCCGCGCGCGTTTGATGAAGCAGGTTCTTCTTCACGCAACGAGCGACGACGCCGTCAAGTGGGAGAAGAACATCGCCGAGACGCTGCTTCCGCCCCAGGAGGGTTACGATGACCGCAACTGGCGCGATCCCTTTGTGCTTTGGGATGAGGAGAACGAAGAGTACATGCTCATCCTCGGCACGCGTGTGGGCGAGGACAAGCGTCTGATGACCGGCCGCCTGGTCAAGTTCACCTCCAAGGATCTGACCAACTGGGAGTTCCAGGGCGACTGGTGGAACCCGGGCCTGTACACCATGTTTGAGATGCCTGATCTCTTTAAGATGGGCGACTGGTGGTACCTCGTCTTTTCCGAGTACAGCGACGGCAACAAGACCCGTTACCGCATGTCCAAGTCCATCAACGGTCCTTGGATTACCCCCGCTGACGACTCCTTCGACGGCCGCGCGTACTACGCCGCTCGCACCGCATTCGATGGCGAGCGCCGCGTTCTCTTTGGTTGGGTCCCGACGCGCGACGAGGGCGGCGACCCCAGCTCTTACCTGTGGGGTGGCACTTTTATGCCCCTCGAGATCGTTCAGCGTGCCGACGGAACGCTCGGCACCAAGCTTCCCGAGAGCATGCTCGGCGCCTTTGGCGAGGGCAAGGCTGTCGAAGCCTTCGAGCTCTCCTGCGAGTCGGGCAAGGTCGAGCAGGTTTTGTCTGCAGACGCCGGCTCCACCTACTTGCTCGATACCGACATTGAGCTCGGCGGTAACGCTGCCGGCTTCTCGGTCAAGTTCGCCGAGGACGCCGAGACCGGTCTTGCCTATGAGTTCCGCGCCAACCTGCGCGAGGGCAAGCTCGAGTTCACGCCGGCTCCCCAGTACCCGTGGTTCCAGGTCAACAACATGGGCCTCGAGCGTCCGTTGTTCTTTAAGGGCGAGGGCACTCACCATGTGCGTCTGGTCGTCGACGACGACATCGCGACCATCTTTGTCGATGACGTTGCGCTCAACGCTCGCTTCTGCAACAAGCAGGGCCAGGGTGTGGCGCTTACCGTCACCGACGGTGCGCTCAAGTGCGCAAACGCAACGATCGCGTCTCTGTAGCGGCAACGAACCGTTTTATGATTTAGAAAAGGAATGGAGAGGAACATGGACTACAAGGCAGTGTCCCAGCAAGTCGTCGACAACGTCGGCGGACTGGAGAACATCGAGGGCGCCACGCATTGCGTGACCCGTCTGCGTCTGGTGCTCAAGGATACGAGCAAATACAACAAGGCTGAGCTCGAGAACATCGATGGCGTCAAGGGCGTGCTGTACAACAGCGGCCAGCTCATGATCATCTTCGGTACCGGTACCGTCAACAAGGTTTACGATGAGTTTATGGCTCTGACGGGCGTTAAGGAGATCAGCGCTTCCGAGGTCAAGGGCGCCGAGGCGGACAAGAAGGGCAAGTTCTTCTCGGTCCTCAAGGTATTCTCGGACATCTTTATCCCCATCATTCCCGCCTTCGTCGGCGCTGCAATCATCATCGGCCTTAAGTCGCTGATCGTTGCCAACGGCCTCTTTGGCATGGAGGGCAGCCTCGCCGATCACAGCGAGTTCCTCAAGAACCTCGCAAGCTTCTTTGCCATTATCGCCACCACGTTCGACTACCTGCCTGTCCTGGTTATGTACAGCGCGGTCAAGCGTTTTGGCGGTAACCCGATCCTGGGCATCCTCGTCGGTATCGTCATGGTTCACCCGAGCCTTATGAACCGTAACACGTTCGTTATGGATCCGACGGGTGCTGAGTACTGGAACTTCGGTCCGCTCTCCATCCCCATGGTTGCTTTCCAGGGCGGCGTGTTCCCTGCAATCCTGACTGCCTGGTTTATGGCCAAGGTCGAGAAGATTGCCCAGAAGTACATCCCCGAGGTCGTCTCGTTTGTCTTTGTCCCGACCGTTACCCTGATTCTTGCTAACGTTGCCCTGTTCACCGTGTTCGGCCCGCTCGGCAACCTGATCGGCGATGTCCTCGCCGGCGTAATCGATATCCTGTACAACAGGATGGGCGTCTTTGGTGCCTTTGTCTTCGCCGCGTTCCTGCAGCCGCTTGTCGTTACCGGTACGCATCAGTTCATCCAGGGTATCGAGGCAAACCTTGTTGCCACGACTGGCTTCAACTACATCCAGGCCATCTGGTCGGTTTCCATCATCGCCCAGGGCGGCGGCGCCATCGGCATGTACCTCATTCACAAGAAGCATTCCAAAGAGCGCAACATTTGCATGTCGTCCTTTATCCCGACGCTGGTCGGAATCTCCGAGCCCGCTATCTTTGCTGCAAACATGCGCTACTCGATCATCCCGTTCATCTGCGCATGCATCGGTGCAGGCTGCGGCGGTGCCTTCGTCAAGCTCTTTGAGGTGCGCGCTATCGGTCAGGGTCTGACCGGCGTGCTTGGCCTGCTCATCGTCACGCCCGAGACCCTCGTGTGGTATGTGGCTGGCAATCTCATCGCCTTTATCGTGCCGATCGTCTTGATCTTTGCCTACAACAAGGCAAAGGGCGTGCCGACCACCGATGAAGAGGGCGCTGGTGCTGGCTTCGACGTTAGCTTCTAGTTGAGCCGTTCAGTGTAATCTGAGGATAAGTCCATTTGAGGAAGGGCGTTCGACTCGTGTGAGTCGAGCGTCCTTCCCCATAGACGAGAAAGTCAACGGCGATGTTTAATCAAAAAAATAAGGTGACACGCGCGGACTATGAGCAGTGGCGTGCCGGACAGGATGAGACGGCGGGTCGCATCGCGTCCGACCCCGATAGGCTCTTGTTCCATGTGGAGCCTGAGCTTGGCTGGCTCAACGACCCCAACGGTTTGGTTCAGATTGGTGATACGTATCACATCTATCATCAATACGATCCGTTCGATGCTGCGCATGGCGGTCCAGTGCTTTGGAACCATCTGACGACAAAGGATTTTGTGACGTACGAGAATCACGGCCCCGTGCTGTTCCCCGATTCCGATTTGGATTCGGGCGGAGCGTATTCTGGGTCTGCCTTTGTACGTGATGGCAAGATTCACTACTTCTATACCGGCAACGTCAAGCATTTTGACCGCGATGATTACGACTACGTGTTGACGGGCCGTGAGCAAAACCAGATTCATATGGTTGCCGAGAATCCCGACGAATTGGGCGAGAAGCGCATGGCTGTTGGACCAGTCGATTACCCCGACGATATCGGTACGCATGTGCGCGACCCCAAGATCCTTGAACACGACGGTATCTACTACATGGTTCTGGGCGCTCGTACGAAAGACGATCGCGGCTGCGTGCTTGTCTATACTTCGCGTGATTTAGAGGTCTGGAGCTATGCGACGCGCATTGAGCTGGGCGAGAAGCTTGGCTTTATGTGGGAGTGCCCCGATCTGTTTGAGCTCGATGGTGAGCTTATTCTCGTTTGCTGTCCGCAGGGTGTGCCTGCCGATGGTTGGCGTTACCGCAATCCGCATCAGTGCGTGTGGTTCCCCATCGAGGCCGATTGGGAGGCGCCGAGCTTTAAAATCGTCAGGCAGGGCATGCCCCCGATGGTCGATGCCGGTTTTGATTTCTATGCTCCGCAGTCCTTTGAGGATGCTGCAGGCCGGCGTTTGATGATCGGATGGTCGGGTTGCCCCGATGCGACGGCGGAAAACCCGACGGTGGCGCGCGGGTGGCAGTGCGCGTTGACGGTGCCGCGAGAGCTGAGCATGCGCGATGGTAAGCTCTGCCAGCAGCCGGCGCACGAGATTGAGAGGATGCGCGGCGGCTGCGTTCGTGCTGTAGGCGAAGAGACCGTCGAGGAGCCGGGACGCCTGTTTGATGTCGTGGTTTCCTGTGAGGGAGCCAAGATGATCGAGCTCGAAATCCGCAAGGGTGTCTTTGTGCGTTATGCGGAGGGGATGCTTACCCTCGATATGGGTAATGAAGGCTATGGGCGAGACCGGAGGTCGATTGAGCTCAGCGAGCTTCGCGACCTGCGCGTGCTTTCGGACACTACGATGGTCGAGATTTTTGCCAACGGCGGCGAGGCAGCACTTACGAGCCGTACCTATTCGCCGGCGGTTTCGGCGATGGGGTTGCATGCCGAGGGTGCGGCGTCGATGGATTTCTACCGCCTCGCGCATTAACCGTGCGTGGAGCACGATTGGACTTGCCGAGCGGAATGTGTCGCAGTTGCCGCAGCGAACTACCGTTTATCGCGTATAGCGACCGTTTGCGGAGTAAGTAACACTTAATCATAAACCGTGTAGAATCTCAGGTAAGCACGGAGTTTTCCAGGGAGACGCTGTCCTTTGTTGTGCGCAAGGGGCGGCGTCTCTTTGGCGCTTAAATGCTGTTGCACAACAGTGCGGTGGCCTGTGCTTGGTATTGGAAAGTCGACATTGAGATAGGTCGTGATGATAATGGGCAAGTACGTAATCGTGGTTGAGTCTGGTTCGGATGTGACGCCGGAGCTCTGCGAGCGCTACGGCATCGTGCGCGTGCCTATGCATGTCACGATTGCTGACGAGACCGTCGAGGATGGCTCGATCGATCCGCTTGAGATTTATTCGCGCTGCAATGAGTTTGGCGTGATGCCCAAGACCAGCGGCTGCGCGCCTGCGGATTTTGCTCACGTGTACGACCGTATTCACGCTGAGCAGCCCGACGCGACCATTTTGCATCTAGCGTATTCCGAGGCCACGACCTGTTCGCATCAGTCCTCCAAGATTGCAGCTAAGGGCCGCGACTACGTGTTCTCCATGGACACACGCTTTGTCTCGGTAGGCCAGTCGCTCATTGCCGTCGAGACCGCCAAATATATCGAGGCTCACCCCGATGCCACCGTCGAAGAGATCTTTGCTTTTACGAACTCCGTCATGGACCGCGTGTTGCTGGGTTTTGTTCCTACCGACCTTGTCTTCCTCAAGGCGGGCGGTCGCTTGTCTAACGTCGCGTTCCTGGGCGCCCATCTGCTCAAGATTAAGCCCTGCATTGAGGTGACGGATGGCAAGTTCGTGGCGACTAAGAAGTTCCGCGGTTCCATGCTCAAATGCGCCCGCGCCTTTATCGACCACATGGTTGCGAAGGGCGAGATTGACTACTCGCACATTGGCCTGGCGTATTCGGTAGGCCTTTCCGAGGAGCTGCGCGATGACATGGAAGTCTATGCGCACGACCTGGGCTTTAAGGACGTTACCTGGACTCAGGTCGGCGGCGTCATCTCGAGCCATTGCGGCCCGACCGCCTTCGGCGCGGTACTCACGCTCAAGGCGTAACGCCTGGCGTCTATCGATTTCTATTGCCTCGGCGGCGGGCGGGTTGCGACAACCTTCCCGCCGCTTTTGCATGGGGCCAAATAGGACAATCCAATTGACCGCTAAACCGTTTCGCCATCAAGCATATAGGCTAGAATGACTCTGGCATTTATGTAGCTAAAACCAATGAGAGGCAAGGTAGCGGGAATGGCTGAGATGACGCTCGAGGGTGTGGACGCTCGTCCTGAGGACTCCGCGTTTGCCCTGGGCCGCGTGCATTCGATTGAGACGATGGGAACGGTCGATGGACCCGGCATCCGCTTTGTGGTGTTTGTTCAGGGCTGCCCCATGCGCTGTGCGTATTGCCACAACCCCGATACCTGGTCGGTTAACGGCGGTACCATGGTGACCGTCGAGCACCTGATGGACGAGTTCCAGAGCAACCATGAGTTTTACCGCAGCGGTGGTATTACGGTATCCGGCGGCGAGCCGCTCCTGCAGCCTGAGTTCTTGGCCGACCTGTTCCGCGCAATGCACAACAACCCCGATGGTCGCGTACATACCTGCTTGGATAGTTGCGGCTATGCGTTCGATCCCACGCATCCCGAGAAGTTCGATGCCGTACTCAACGAGACCGATATGGTGCTGCTCGACATTAAACACGCCGATCCCGTCGAGCATAAAAAGCTGACCGGTTGCGATCCCGCACGTATTCTGGCGTTTGGTGATGAGCTTGCCCGTCGCAAGATTAAGGTTGTTATTCGCCATGTGGTGGTGCCCGGCATTACCGATACGGTGGAGGAGTGCGAGGCGCTCGGTTGCTTGATTGCCCCGTGGCATAACGTGGTCGGCCTGGAGATGCTGCCGTATCACACGATGGGCGTCGTCAAGTATGAGCAGCTGGGGATTCCCTATAAGCTCGAGGGCGTTCCACAGATGGATACCGCGCGCATGCCCGAGCTGCGCAACGCCGTCATGACGGGCATGAAAAAGCGCCGCGCGGAACTCAAAAACGCCATCGGCTAGCGAGCCATTTTCGCTCCCCAAAGGCACTCATTGGGGACAGACTTAAATGAGTGCCCCTGGGCACCAAGTTGATTGCCAAAGAGCCCCGTCAAGTTGCGGTGGAATAATTCTTGTTTTTCGGCTTATGCCGCCCAAACAGGAACTGTTCCACCGCAACTGCGTTTTGGGCGGAGATGCGCAACAGAATCGTGCCATTTGGATAAATACGCTTGTGGTTTCTTTAAAGACACCTTAAACGCCGCTGAATATCTTTGGAAAGAAATGCCTGCTCGGTATTATGCTGCTCGTATATGAACGGTAGCAGTCAGGAGACCACGTGCGAAACAACGCATCGCGGGACGAGTATGTGCCGCAGCATGGCAGCAGATATGAGACGAAGGGCACGTCTTCGCGTGGCCTTACTGACGCTCGCATCCGCGTGACGAAGATTGCCGCCATTGGGATGCTGACGTTGGCGGTTATTATCCTCGGAATTACCGCCAAAACCTACGCGTCGGAGCGAATGGCACACCCAGATGCGTCAACGGTACAGACGCAAAACAAAAAGGTCTCTGAATCTAAAGGCACCGCAAGCCAAACCCTGTCGACAGCGAGCCTCAAGACGAGGCTTTCGAAGGCGGACTTTAACGATATTCCCTCAGGCGATACCGTGCAGACCTTCTCACTGGTAGATGACCAGATCCCCGCTCTGGAGGATGAGAGCCTCGCCGCGCTCCAAGATGCCCTGAGTCAGGCGCAGAAGCTGGGGGATGTGGGCGTAGTGTTCTACGACCTATCGAGCGGCAAGGGCGTGACGTATAACGCGGACGCCGAGGTGTACGGTGCGAGCAGCTATAAGGCGCTCTATGTACTCTACGTCTGCGAATCTCTGGTCGAGACGGGTCAGGTCTCACTCGATGATTCCCTTGGCACCTATGGCGGCTACAACATGGGCTGGCAGACGGTGCGCGACCTGATCGAGGCCGCGGTCGTTAATTCGGACAACGATTCGTTTATCGCGTTGCGTGCGGCGTTTGACCGTGTCGGTTACGAGGATTGGATTGCCGCACTCGGCGTCGAAGACGAGGTCGCGCTCGATCCGATGAGCGATTTCCCAACCTACTGTCCACGCACCTCGGCCAAGTTGTGGCGCGAGATGAGCGAGTATTTGAGCTGTGGCAGTGAGGCCTCCCAGTGGTTATCTGAACTGCTGTCATCAACATCGCGCTCATTTATCCGTGATGGGATTGCCGACGAGCAGGTTTTGGTGCGCAACAAGGCAGGCTGGATTAGCGAGGATGGTTGCTATTCGACATGCGATGCGGGCCTTATCGACATCGATGGCCGTACCTATGTCATGAGCATCATGACATCGATGCCGTGGAGCGACCGCTCGAGCGAGGTTACGGCTGCGATTGCAAAGGCTCTGTTTGATACGCGAGCTGCGCTGGCCTAGCGTGTTCGTTTGACGAGGTCAAACAAAATGCTGGTACCATACCGTGGTTGAGAATTTCGTATAGGTTTGGGGAATGGCATGGCTACCATCGCGATTATCGGTGCACTCGAAAAAGAGATCATGCAGATTAAGGAAGAGCTGAGCGACGTTTGCGAGGCACAGGAGGCAGGCTTGACCGTTGTGAGCGGTGAGTTCGACGGCCTGACGCTTGTCGCCACAACGGCGGGCATGGGCACGGTGAACGCCGCTGCTGCGACGCAGCACCTCATTAGCAAGTATGCTCCACAGGCAGTTGTGCTTTCGGGTATCGCAGGTGGCCTGAACCCCAAGCTCCATATCGACGACGTGGTTATCGGCAAATGCCTACGCTATCTGGATACCGATACCGCGCTTATCGCCGAGTCTGCACCGGGGCTCGAGGAGTTTGGCTCGACGCCTGCGCTGGTCGATATTGCTACCGATGTGCTTTCTGAACGTGGCTTTGTTAACGCTTCGACAGATGCGGCCGCCTCGAACGAGGGCGCAAAACAGTTCCTGGTCGGCACGATTGCCACGGGCAACCGTTTTGTGACGGGCGCCGCCATGCGCAACGACGCTATCGAGGCGACGCACGCCGATTGTGTCGGCATGGAGGGCGCGGCAATTGCTCATGTCGCAACTAAAAATGGTGTCGATTGCCTGGTGCTGCGCGCTATCAGCGATAATTGTGACGAGGCGTACGATGCGATTTGCGACCGCGAGTTCAACCTGTTCGAGTATGCCCGTACCGCGAGTGGCATTACGCTCGATATCGTTCGCCGTATCGCTGCTATCTATTAGCGCGCTCTTTTGTAAGAACCTACGACCAAGGAGTGTCCATGGCCGATTCCATTAACTACCAGCTTGCCAAGTTCGTCGCCAGCTATGGCAAGGTTTCGCAGATTCCCGAGTCCACCTGCCCCGAGGTGAGCTTCGTCGGCCGCTCCAACGTGGGCAAGTCGTCGATCATGAACAAGCTTTTTGGCCGCAAGAACCTCGTCAAGGTTTCGAGCACGCCGGGCAAGACGAGCAACATCAACTTCTTCGAGGCCGACGACGTGCACTTCGTCGACCTGCCGGGTTATGGTTTCGCCCGTCGTTCCAAGGCCGAGCGTGACCGCTGGGCAGAACTTATCGGCGACTTCTTCGACTCGGAGCGCAGCTTTAACCTGGTCGTGTCGCTGGTGGATATTCGTCACGACCCGAGCAAGCTCGACCATGACATGATTGACTACCTGCAGGGCAACGAGTTCAACTTTATCGTCTGCCTCACCAAGGCCGACAAGCTCAGCCGCACCCAGCAGGCCCGCCAGGCAGCAGCTATCAAAAAGCAGCTCAACGTCCCGGCCGAGAACGTAATCATCACAAGCTCCCAGACCGGCACCGGCATCGACGAACTCATAAAGCGCATCGCCGAGGCTTGTCTCTAATCGGGCCGTAACCCTTCAAAAGCTCCCACCTATATCACCCCAGTGATAGTTATTGGTAAACTATCACTGGGGTGATATTTTTGTTTGGAGGTCGATATGGAGCTTTGGCACGGGTCGGAGGTTGTTGTCGAGCATCCGTCGTTGGATAAATGCAGACAATTCAATGACTATGGGTGTGGGTTTTATTGCACGCCACATGAGGAAATGGCAATGGAGTGGGCATGTCGGACCGAGTCCGATGGTATCGCGAATCGATATGAGCTCGATATGGATGGTCTCGCGGTCTTGGACTTGGAGTCCGGGGAGTTTTCAATTCTCAATTGGCTTGCGATTTTGGCTAACAATAGGGAGTTCAATGTTTCGACACCGCTGGCGCGCGAAGGACTTCGCTATCTGCTGGATAACTGCCTGATTGATATTTCTCCCTATGACGTTATTCGAGGCTATCGAGCCGACGATTCCTACTTTTCGTTTGCAAGACAGTTCGTTAACGGCATGATCTCGCTCAGGCAACTGCAACTCATTATGCGTTTGGGCGATTTGGGCATCCAATACGCTCTTATGAGTGAGCGTGCGTTCTCAGCGATCAGGTTCCGTGATTGGAAGCAGGCCTCGGGAGCTGAGTTTTATCCCAAACGATTTGAGCGAGAACAGAACGCTCGACGTAAGTACCTGGATACGGTAAACGGATTTGACTCTGATGGTGTCGACATTAGGGATTTGATGGCAGGGAGGGTTGATTTAAATGATCCAAGAGTTAACGGATTGTGGGCCGAGTAGGACATACCCCGTCTACTACCTCGAGGATGCAATGAACAACCTCGGCGACTGCTTTGATTATGCCGTTAACGATTATGGAGCAGAAGGATCGGAAGTTGCTGAACTCTTCTGCCTGAGCGGCGTAGCTCGCGAGTTCGAACGCGGCAACGCATGGGTCGTATCGGGAAAATCGGGCGTTGAGTTGTTCGCGCTTATCGCTGAAAGGTCCGGCTATCAGAGCGGGTCTATACCGGATCGCACCTATCGTTTTGAGAAGACGCCAGAGTATTGGACAGGCTGGATACTGGCATATCTGCAGTGGCGTTTAGGGGAGTCTTTCGAAGACCTGCTGCATGTCGTTCCGTTTGACGCACTGCGCAGTCTGTACTATCCCTGGCACGAAGCCTCGGAGGAACGCGTGGCTCGCCTCGTCTGCGATATGGCGAAAAAAGCGTCCAGGCAAACCAAACTTGCGTTAGCAAGAAAGAAGCTTAAGAAAACCCAACAAGACCTAGCATACGAATCGGGTGTGTCACTCCGCTCAATCCAAATGTACGAGCAGCGCCAGAGAAACATCAATGAAGCTTCGGTAACAAGCGTAAGAGCCATAGCAAAAGCCCTCCACTGCAACATCGAAGATCTCCTAGAGCCAGTCTTCGAATACAAAGAAACCAGCGCCGCCTAAACCAATATATTGCCAAGGTTTGTATCTAGTAAGCGCTCCTTACCAGCAAGAGTCCCTACCAATAGATAGCGGCTTAAAGGGCTGAAATCGTATGAATGGCATTGCGACTTCGGCTTATAGGACAAAATGTGTGTCCCGATAGAACACCCGTTTCCATCCATTAATCCAGCCAGAACGGGTACGGGTC
>PPYE01585550.1_pt1 | contig 32429 bp, 29 predicted proteins | sample 1559881 | NCBI WGS metagenome assembly PPYE01 (sample SAMN08240022, study PRJNA423297) | Human gut metagenome, whole genome shotgun sequencing project.
ACATCCAAGTATAGCAGAATATAAATGAAAACGCCAGACTTGACTGGCGGTCGAAAACGTGTTATGTTTAGTTTGATTCCGATTCGACCACTGGTCGAAAAAGCGGGAGTACAAGGTTCAGGAGGAAACGTCATGATTTATCTGGCTTCATACGAACCCGGCGGCAGTCTTTATAACCGGGAACGGGAACATATACTGGGCAGGAGCCTGCTGAACTTTGGTCTTATGAAGGAATATGGACGGACCTGGGAGGTAGAGCAGGAAGCCGGTTCAAAACCGCGCCTTAAGGGTGCAAAGGGCGTGGAATTTAATATCAGCCATACAAAGGGTCTGGTGGTCTGCGCTGTGGCGGACAGAGCGCTGGGTGTGGATACGGAGCAGATTCGTCCGTTTAAGGCGGGCCTGATGAGGCGCGTGTGTTCCGGGGCAGAGCGCAGTTTTGTGATGGCAGGAAGGTCTGAGGCGGAGCGCCGGGAACGGTTTTTCCGGCTGTGGACCCTTAAGGAGAGCTATACCAAGGCCATTGGCAGAGGGCTGGCCTTTCCGCTGGGGGACATCACATTTTCCCTGGAGGAGGACGCTGTAAAAGGGAGTATTCCGGGCTGGCGGTTTTACCAGTCCAGGGTTTACCAATCATATATTATATCCGTCTGCGCGTTTATCTGCTCCGCCGATACACTCATGAAGCTGGCGTCTGGAAAGCTGGACCCGGTCTTTGCATTTACCACAGGAAAACTGAAGGTTGAGGGAAGTCTGGAAAAGGCTCTGATGTTGCAGAAGTTTGTGTAGGCAGGTGCATGTGCGGCGCCGGAAAGACGGTCAGTCCGCGGTAAAGGAGTGAAGTATATGGGAATCAAAGGATGGATGCTGGGACTGGCGGCAGCAGGAGCAGCGGGAGAATACGGCATAGCGCGGTATTTCTTCCACCGGACCGTGGTCCGGGGAAATGCAAAGCGGGACAGGACACAGAAGATGGCGGGCACGGACTGGGACGCTTATATTCCGGGTATCCGCGCCAGCAGGGAATGGCTGGCAGGACAGCCTCAGGAAGATGTGTACATAACATCCCGGGACGGGCTCAGACTCCACGGCACATTCTTTTGCTGTGAAGGTTCCGGGAGGGCAGTGGTGTGCTTTCACGGCTATACCAGCGAAGGACTCAACGACTACACATCCATTGCGAAATTTTATCTGAACCAGGGCTTCAGCCTGATGGTGGTGGATGAGAGGGCTCACGGCAAAAGCGAGGGCACCTATATCGGGTTTGGCTGTCTGGACCGCTATGACGCCTTGCAGTGGATGGAGTATGTGGTGGAGCGGCTGGGAGAGGACTGTGAGCTGATGCTTCACGGTATTTCCATGGGAGCCGCCACCGTGCTGATGTCCACGGGCCTGGAGCTTCCAGAGCAGGTAAAGGCCGCTGTGTCAGACTGTGCCTTTACCTCTGCCTGGGAAGTGTTCAGCCATGTGTTGAGGAGTATGTACCATATGCCGGCTTTTCCCGTAATGCAGATTGCGGACCGCATGGCCAGGAGGGAGGCCGGATACGGCCTGGATGAATGCAATGCCAGGAAAGAGGTAATGAAGGCTAGTATTCCCATTCTGTTTATCCATGGGGACAGGGATACCTTTGTGCCCTGTTCCATGGTACATGAGCTGTACGGGGCCTGCGCCTCGCCCAAGGAGCTGTTAGTCATACCCGGAGCCAGCCACGCAGAGGCTTACTATAAGGATACGGACCGCTATGAACATGCAATTAAGGAACTGATTGCCCGGGTTTTTGGAAAAGAGGAGAACAGAGTATGAAGACAAGGAAAGGCTACAAGGTATACCCGCTGACATCAGCGCAGAAGCTTCACTTTTACTGCCTGAAATACTTGAAGGAGGAGACAAAGGAAATCGAACACTTTGACTTTACCGGCTGGAAGGAGGAGGACGCGGAGCAAAAGCTCAGGGAGTGGACAGAGGTTCCCTTTGAGCGGTACGATTCCCCCATGCACCATATTGTAATGATTAAAATGCCGGATGGGTACCAGGGGCTTTACATCTGCGTGGACCACATGACCATGGATGCCCAGTCCCTGATTCTGTTTTTCCGGGATGTGATTGAACTGTATGCCAGCAGGTTTTACGACGAGGTGGAACATCCAAAGGAAATGTCCTCCTATATCAGGCAGCTGGAAAAGGATCTGGCCTACGAGGCCGGAAGCAGGGCCTGTGAAAAAGACAGGCAGTTTTTCCAGGAACTGATTGCTTCCTCCGAACCCATTTTCACGGACATCTACGGTCCCAAGAAGCTGCTGGAGGAGAGAAAGGCTGCCCGTAACCCGAAGCTGAGGGCAGCCACCAACACATCTGATAATGTGGAGGCAAATATCACCAACTTCCATCTGGAAGGGGATCCTTCCAGACGCCTGCTGGATTTTTGCGAAAAATACGGTATTTCCATGACCTGCCTTCTCTTAATGGGCCTTCGGACCTATCTCCAGAAGGAGAATGACCAGGACGATGTTTCCGTCACCACCACCATTTCCAGGCGGGCCACCCTGTCGGAGAAGCGCTGCGGCGGAAGCAGGATTCACTGTTTCCCCTTCAGGACCATTGTGTCCAGGGAGGATACCTTCATGGAGGGCCTGCTCAAAATAAGGGATGCCCAGAACCAGTATTTCCGCCATGCGGGTTACAGCCCGTCGGAGTATTTCAATTACAGGCATGATTATTATAAGCTTAAGGACGGGCAGACCTATGAGCCCTTAAGCCTTACCTATCAGCCCCTGGCCATGAAGTATGACGGTCCCGGCCTGGACAAGCTGGGCGATATCAAGTATAAGACCGCCCGCTATTCCAACGGTGTGGCTGCCCACACCCTGTATCTCACCGTGAGCCACAGGGCAGAGGACAATGGACTGGACTTTGGTTTTGAATACCAGACCGGCGTGGTGACGCCGGAGAAGCTGGAGTATATTTATTACTACCTGTGCAGAATCATATTCCGGGGTGTGGAAGACCCGGAGCGCCCGGTAGGGGAAATCATAGAGATGGTGTAAAACAGCAGAACAGCTGATGCGGCGGATACAAAGACAGAATATAACAAAAAGAGAATATCAAAAAAGAGAATTAAAAAAGAGAAATAAAAAAGCAGGAGGATTACAAAGATATGTTTGAGGATTTAAAAGAGATCATCTGTGAGTATGTGGATGTGGCGCCGGAGACTATTAAGGAGGATTCCCGGTTTATTGAGGACCTGGGCTTCAATTCCTATGACTTCATGAGCATGGTGGGGGAGATTGAGGAGAAATTCGACGTGGAGGTAGAGGAACGGGAAGTGGTCAATGTAAAGACCGTGAAGGATGCAGTGGATTATATCCAGTCCCTGCAGGCAGAGTAGGCCGAAAAGGCAGGAGGCAGATATGGCAGCAGAGACATTAAGGGATATAATACGGCACGGCGCAGAGGCTTATGGAGAGCAGACAGCATTCCGGTACAAGGTAAAGAAGGAAATCATTGACAAGACCTACAATGAGGTGAACCTGGATTCCATGGCTGTAAGCCGTGCCGCGGAGGCCCTTGGGATGAAAGGAAAGCATATTGCCGTCATAGGCACTACCAGCTACCAGTGGATTATCACCTATTTCGGAATCGTCAACAGCGGCAGCGTGGCAGTGCCCATCGACGCGCAGCTTCCCGCAGAAGCCGTCTGTGAGCTCTTAAACAGGGCGGATGTGGAAATGCTGGTGTACGATGAACTGCGCTCTGACGTGGCAGGCGTTGTGCGTGAGAAATGTCCGGGCATCAGGCACGTGGTATCCATGCAGGCCCGGGAGACGGTGGGGGATGTGCTCTCGCTGTCCCGGCTGATAGCCGGACATGCCGGTACATATGAGACAGAGCTTGCCGGCGGTCAGCTCTGCACCATACTCTTTACCTCAGGAACCACCGGAAAGAGCAAGGGAGTCATGCTGAGCCACAGGAACCTGACGGACAATGCGGTCTGCCTGGACATGAGGATACCTGCGGGAACCGTGTCCATGACCCTGCTGCCCATCAACCATGTTTACTGTCTGACCATGGATATCATAAAGGGGCTTTATATAGGAATGATTATCTGCATCAATGATTCCATTATGCATGTACAGCGCAATATGAAGCTGTTCAAGCCGGAAATTGTGCTGCTGGTGCCCCTTGTCATTGAGTCTATCTACGGAAAGCTAAAGGATGCCGGAAGCCTGATTCCCAAAAAGATGGTGGCAAAGGCCGCCTTTGGGGGCAGCCTGCGGATCATATGCAGCGGCGGGGCCTACCTGGATCCGGACTACGTAGACCGTTTCAGGGAATACGGCATTACCATCCTTCAGGGCTACGGCATGACGGAGTGCTCGCCGGTTATCAGCACCAACCTGGAATGGGAGAATAAGAAGGGTTCTGTTGGAAAACTTCTTCCCAACTGTGAGGCCAGGGTGGTGGACGAGGAAATCTGGGTAAGGGGATCCAGCGTCATGCAGGGGTATTACAAGATGCCGGAGCAGACGGCCGAGACCCTGGAGGACGGATGGCTTAAGACCGGAGACTTAGGGTATGTGGATGAGGACAATTTCGTCTATATCACAGGCCGCCGCAAGAACCTGATTATCCTTGCCAACGGCGAGAATGTGTCCCCGGAGGAGCTGGAGAACGAGCTGAGCCGCTCGGAACTGGTAAAGGAAATCCTGGTCCGGGAAAAGGATAAGATAATAGAGGCGGAAATTTTCCCGGATTACGAGTACGCGAAGAAAAAGCATATTAAGGATATCCAGGGAAAGCTACAGGAACTGATTGACGGGTTTAACAAGGATATGCCGGTCTATAAGCGAATCTACAGCCTGATTGTCAGGGAGACGGAGTTTGAGAAGACGCCGTCAAAGAAAATAAAAAGTAAAAGCTGTCCATTCTAAACGTCATTTCCTGTCCTGTCCGGCATCCGCAAAGAAAATCCGGGTAAAAATCAGTCAAAATCATACGGTTTTCCATCAATTTATTTTATTCATACCGGAACTGAAAAAAGATATAATCTAAAACGTGTTCAGATGGAGGGAAGTTATGGACCAGGAATTTTTTTACCGGCTGCTCTCCTGCCAGGGAGTATCGGGCAGGGAAACAAATATCCAGAAAACAGCAGCAGCTTATATGGAGGGCTTTGCGGATGAGGTTAGGCGTGAGGTAAACGGCAATGTGACCGGCATACTGAATCCGGACAGCAGCTTTAAGATTTTGCTGGCAGGCCACATAGATGAGATTGGACTTATGGTCACGGACCATACGGAGGAAGGTTTTCTGCGGGCAGCCAGAGTGGGGGGGATTACCCCGCGGATGTATCTGGGACAGAAGGTGCGGATTGACACGGGAAAGGACCTGGTATACGGGGCAGTTGCAAGTTCCGGGGAATTGCAGAAAAAGGAAGAATTGTCTGATACAGACCTTGTTATCGACATTGGGGCCGGAAACCGGGAAGCGGCCAGAAGGCATGTGCCTGTGGGGTCCGGTGTGGTGTTTGATACGGATTGGAGGCCCCTGTTGGGGGAATGCATCACCTCCAGGGCTCTGGATGATCGATCCGGCGCATTCATTGTCATGGAAGCCTTAAGACGGGCAAAGGAAAAGAAATGCAGAAATGGAGTCTATACCGTGACAACGGTGGGAGAGGAAACCGGCTTTAGCGGCGGTGCCTGGGCCGGTGCCGGTATCAGGCCAAACATGGCCATTGCGGTGGATGTGACCTTTGCCAGCGATGGACCGGGCGGGGATGACGGGGTACGCGGCAGGGTGGCCCTGGGAGGCGGTCCCGGAATCTGTGTGGGGATTATGGGACATCCGGTAATGAACCGGATTCTGGAACAGGCAGCCGGGCGGCTGGACATCCGCACGCAGCCGGTCATAACGCCCGGAAGAACCTTTACAGATACGGACGCCATACATATCAGCGGACACGGTGTGCCGGCAGCGCTGGTGAACCTGCCCCTCCGGTATATGCATACTCCGGCGGAAGTGTGTTCCCTGAAGGACGTCAGGGACTGTATTGAGTTAATCAGCGAGTTTGTGTGCATGGTGGACGGACAGACCGATTTGCGGCCATGCTAGTGCTTCAGCCGGCCGGAAACAGCAAGGTGTCAGGATAACAGTAACAACATTTCGGGAACATGTCCCGGAATGCAGAATAGAAAGGGGAATTATCATGAGAAAAAGACCATTAGCTTTATTGACAGCAGCAGCCCTGGCAGCAGGTACGCTGGCAGGATGCGGTTCATCGGCATCCGCGCCCACCGAAGCAGCGCAAAAGGCAGAGGCTTCCGGTAAGGAATCCTCCCAGGCAGCAGAGGGAAAGACAGAGACAGCGGGCCAGGCTGGCGGCACAGCCGGCGTGGACGTGTCCGGAGCCACCGGGGAAATCAATGTGTGGACCAACTTAAGCCAGAGCGAGATGAACTTCTATGTGGAAGAATTCAACAAGCGGGTTCCCGGCGTAAAGGTGACAGTCACTGTCATGCCGGGCAACGAGTACCGCACAAAACTCCAGAACGCATTCCGCACAGGCACCAATGCGCCTGACGTGGCCACCTTTGAAATTTCAGACTTTGGTATGTACAAGAACACCGACCTGCTGGAGAATCTGAGTACGGAGAGCTACGACGCAGAGGCCCTTTCCAAGGATATGATTCCCTATGTGGACGAGCTTTCAAGGGATGACAGCGGTAATTTAAGAGGGCTGTCCTACCAGGCAACTCCAGGCGGATTCTGGTACAAAAAGGCCCTGGCAAGGGAATATCTGGGAACAGATGATCCGGAAGAATTACATGAGATGTTAAAGGACTGGGATTCCATCATCGAGGTGGGCAAGCAGGTGTATGAGAAATCCGGAGGCAAAATAGGACTGTTGGACGACATTGAGACTGTAGAGCAGATTTACTGTTCCTACAAAGGCGCTCCGTGGGTGGATGAGAACAACCATATTATCTCCGATGATTTCCTGATGGAGCAGCTCAACCTGATGCAGCGTGTGGTTGACAACAATGTGGATGCCAGGGCAGACCAGTGGTCGGCAGGATGGACCTCAGGCATGTACTCCCAGGATATGTTTATCCTCATCGGACTTCCCAGCTGGGCCCTTAACTTCTGCATCAAGCCGGGCATCCCGGAGGGAGAAATGGAGAAGGCAGCGGATACATGGGGCTATATGGAAGCACCCGCGCCTTACCAGAACGGAGGAACCTGGTACGGCATTTACTCCGGTTCCAAGAACAAGGAAGCTGCCTACGCCTGGGTGAAGACCATGACAGCTGACAAGGATTACCTGGTCAATGGCCTGGCCGGCCAGTTAGGCGACTTCCCTGCATATATACCGGCTATCGAGCAGTGTATCGAGGAGGGACATACGGACATCGTCACAGGCGACCAGCAGTATTTCCAGAGCTTCTATGACACGGCAATGAACGTCAAGGCAGACCCCATGACCAAGTACGACCGCCAGGCATGGACCAGCATGACTGCCCAGATGGATTTACTGGCAGGCGGCGGCGCCACTCCGGAGGAGGCATGCCAGGGATTCAAGGAGGATATGCAGCGCATCTATCCTGAGATAGTAATTGACTAGAACATGCCGGACCACGGCAGACCTGAGTGCGGCTGCCGGATTTGTAAATGACCAGAGGATGCAGGGTGTGAGATAATTCATATCCTGCATCTGTTTCACGGAAGAAAGGACAGGCTTTAAAGAAGCCTTTGACCTGCCTTCAGATGGGAGGATTTCATGACGGAGAAGGGGAAGAGCATACAGCCCTCAAAAAGGAGAAGCCTGGATAAGAGCAATCGGGGATTGCTTTTTATCCTGCCATATTTTATTATATTTTTATGTTTTACACTGTATCCCATACTGTATACATTCAAACTCAGCTTTCACAGCTGGGACGGCCTGGGGACTCCTGTCTTTACCGGCCTGGCAAACTACAGGCGTCTTTTAAATGACGCGGTGTTTTTCAAATCTATTTTCAATACAGTGTTCATCGCCCTGCTGGCCATGGCGCCCCAGATGATATTCGGCCTGATTCTGGCCTTTCTGCTGAACCAGCACCGGTTCAGGGGCGGGAACCTGTTCAAGACCATTTTTTATTTTCCAAACCTCGTAACCGCAGTTTCCCTGGGTGTCCTGTTCAGCCTGCTGTTTGACTTTAAGGCGGGAAGCGTGAACAAGCTTCTGATGGCCTTGCATATCATAGCGGAGCCGGTAAACTGGAAGATGAACGGGCTGTTTACCCAGCTGATCGTGGCCTTTGTGCTGTTCTGGCAGTATTTTGGATATTATACCATCATATTTACCGCGGGAATCAAGGGTATACCCTATGATATTATGGAGGCAGCCGAGGTGGACGGGGCTAATAAGTTCCAGACCTTTTTCCACATTGTACTGCCCCAGCTGCGCAATATCATGACCTATGCCTTTGTCACATCCATCATAGGCGGACTCCAGCTCTTCGACCTGCCCTTCACCTTTGCGGGGGCCACGGGAGGACCCAGCAAATCAGTCCTCACCATGGTCATGTATATGTACAACATCGCGTTCCAGAATTATGATTACGGATATGGTTCCGCTATTTCGTACGGCCTGTTTGTCATCATCATCGTATTTTCTCTGATATTTATGAAATATACGGCAGGGAAGGAGAGGAATTTTTAAAATGGAAAAAAAGGAACTCAAGAAGTACAGTGTAAAGACAAAGTTTTTCCGGGCAATTACCTATGGGGTCCTGGTTCTGCTGGCACTAATCTGCATCGTGCCCTTTTACAACATGATTATCAACTGCACCCATGACAACGCCGCCCTGGCCACCTCCTTCCAGATGACGCCGGGAAAATCCTTAAAAACCAATTACCAGCACCTGGCTGCCAATGTAAATATATGGAGGGGGCTGTTCAACAGCCTGTTTATCTCCCTTGCCAGCACGGTGATTACGGTTTACGTGGGCGCGCTGACAGCTTACGGCTTTGCCAAGTATAAATTTAAGTACAACAAGCAGTTATTCTGGCTGGTGCTGGCTACCATGATGCTTCCGGGCCAGTTGGGAATCATCGGGTATTTCCAGCTCATGAACAACATACATATGCTGGACAATTACGCGGCCCTTCTTATCACTTGTTTTGCACCGCCTGCCATGGTATTCTGGAACAGACAGTACATTGATTCCTATGTGCCGGATGAGCTGATTGAGAGCGCCCGTATAGACGGATGCGGGGAGTTCCGTATTTTCAACGAGATCATTTTTCCAATCATAATGCCGGGAGTGGCAACCCAGGCCATTTTCACCTTTGTGGAATCCTGGAACGCCTTTGTGAAGCCGTCCATCCTTTTGTTCTCCCAGGACAAATTCACACTGCCCATTCTGGTGCAGCAGATGCAGGGAGTATATAAGAATGATTATGGAACTGTGTATATCGGAGTCGCTCTGTCGGTTATCCCAATCCTTATCATGTTTGTGCTCTGTTCCAGACGCATACTGGAAGGCGCCACGGCCGGTGCTGTAAAGGGATAACGCAGGTGCCGGAAAAAAGATGCTGCGAGGGAAGGTATGAAGGGTTTGAGACATTTAACCATATGGATTTGCGTCATGGCCGCAATGCTTGGAATGGGGGCATGCAGCAGGGCGGAAAAGGATGAGGATGTCCGGGTGGATATGACGGTGCCTGCAAAGGACGGTGCGGGAGAACGGCCGGTCATACGGTTATGGCATATCTATGGAAGTGATGACGACCAGGCCGCGCGTATCATGGAGCAGCTGACCAGGGAGGCAGAGGATAAATTTAATGTTACCATAGAAGTGGACACGGCTGAAAATGAAGGGTATAAGACAAAGATTAAGGCCGCGGCTGCGGCCAATGAGCTTCCGGACATCTTTTATACCTGGAGCCACGAATTCTTAAAACCCATGGTGGACGCGGGAAAGGTGCTGGAGGTAAGCCTGTATTACAGCGATGATTTCCAGTCCCATCTGAACGATGCCATGATGAAGGGAATCCAGTTTGACGGCGGGACCTATGCGCTGCCTCTGGACAGTTCTGTGGCCATGGTGTATTACAACATGGAAATGATGGACCGGTATGGCCTGGAAATACCTGTGACCTGGGATGAGTTCATCCAGGTATGCCAGACCTTTGTGGACAACGGCATAACCCCTATGCCGGTGGGAGGCAATGAGCCGTGGACCATTGCCATGTATTACGACCTTCTGGCGCTACGGGAGGTGGGGCCGGAAAAGGTTGCGGACGCGGCAGCAAAGCGGACAGACTACAGCGACCCGGGTTTCCTGGAGGCTGCCAGAAAACTGCGTCAGCTGGTGGATATGGGGGCGTTTACGGCTGACTCGGCCACTGCGCTCAGGGAGGAGGCAGAGGCTCTTTTCATGCAGGGTCAGGCGCCTATGTATCTTAACGGCAGCTGGACTTCATCCCGTGTCTACAGGGAGTCATCCAGGGTGGCGGGCAAGGTGAAGGCCGCGCCCTTTCCTGTGACAGGGTCGGGAAAATCCACCATATATGATTTCACAGGAGGGCCTGACAGCGCCTTTGCAGTGAGCAGCAGTACAAAGGACCCGGAACTTACCGTGGATTTGGCTGAGTATATGGCCATGGGGCTGGCAGTGGAGCTTTATAAATGCAAGTCAAATGACCTCCCCTATATCAACGTGGATACCGGGGACGCCCAGTTAAACCCGCTTATGCAGGAGATTCATGAGTACACGGACCACGCCGCCAGCTATACCATATGGTGGGATAATCTTCTGGAAGGAACCGACGCGGCCAGATATCTGGACAGCCTGGAATACCTGTTTCGGGGGGATATCACGCCGGAGGAATTTATAAGCCGTATGAACGGGTTAAAGCAAGAGGAAGCAGATGACAGGAGGGAAGAAGGATGGAAGTGAGATATGTAACGGACAGGCATGACACCCTTTGCGCAAAATACAGACAGGATTACAGGGATAATCCTGATTATCTGTACTGCGGGGTGGCGGACATGGACCTGGCGCCGCCGGAGCCGGTTTTAGAAGCCATGAAACGCAGGCTGGACCATGGGGTTTTTGGTTATACCGAACTGCCGGACGGTTATGAGAAACTGGTTTCAGACTGGATGCGTGAGCAGTATCACTGTGAGGTAAAGCAGGAATGGGTGCTGTTCTCCCCCAGGATCAACATGGCCCTTAACATGGCGGTGGACACCTTCACAGAGCCGGGAGATTCCATTATCGTCAATACACCCGCCTATCCTGCGCTGACAGGGGCAGTAGAAAAATGGGGCCGGAATCTGAAGGAAAGTCCCCTGCTTCTTAAAAATGGGCGTTACACCATTGATTTTGACGGTCTGGAAAGGCTGGCGGACCAGAAAACCAGGGCATATATCCTCTGCAATCCCCACAATCCCACCGGAAGGGTGTGGACGGATGAAGAACTGTCAGGGGTCACCGCCTTCTGCAAACGCCATAACCTGCTTCTGCTGTCAGATGACATACACGGGGATTTTGTGTGGCCGGGCCATGTGTATAAGCCGCTTTTAACGATGTACCATAATCCGGAGCAGGAAAAGGTTATTGTGTTCAATTCCCTGACAAAAACCCTCAATATCCCCGGCCTGATTTTTTCCAGTATCATTCTTCCGAATCCCGAAATGCGGCGGGCCATGGAGGAAACCATAGACCGGTGGGGGCTTCACAACCCCAACGTGTTCGCGGCCGATATCCTTAAACCTGCTTACCGGGAATGCGGGGAGTGGGTGGACCGCATGCGGGCGCAGGTTTATGAAAACATAAAGACTGCCCGGGAGTTCATAAACAGGGAACTGCCCTGGCTGGATGCCTATGTGCCTGACGGCACCTATCTTATGTGGATTGGATACGGACGCACCGGTTTATCCGAGGAGGACATGAGACGGCTGCTGGAAGAAAAGGGCCGTTTGATACCGCTTATGGGAACCCATTTCAAGGAGGCCGGCAGAGGCTGGTTCAGGCTGAACATGGGGACCTCAGGGGAACAGGTAAATAAAATTCTTGAGAGACTTGCGCTGTGCTGGACATAGGGCCGGATAAAACCGGTCCCAGGTCCGGCATGAGCCGGTTATGGGGATGTATATGAAGGGGTTATGTGAGAATGTAAAAGGGGCCTGGGACTGGCTGTTTCATGAACACATTTCACGCAGAATCATGGCCGTGTTCGTGATATTTTTCCTCATCAGCTTTTTTCTGACCTATTCCCTGTATTCGTGGGCGGCCAGGAAGCAGGAGGACTCCATGATAGAGCAGTCATCGGTGCAGATGGTCACTGGGGTCAGAAACAATCTGGATGAGATGGTCCTCAATGTGAACGATGATTTCAATATGCTGTTAAAAGGAGGCACCCTGGATGTGGTGAACCATCTTCCCAGGCCGGAGGACAGAAAGACATACGACAACATGCTGTTTACCGCTCTTGACAGCAACCATTATCTGGAGTCCATCTATCTTCTGGATTTTTCGGCGCACCTGTACGGCGTGGACAAGCATGACATGAAGCGGCTCAGCGTGGATTCCACATTGAAATGTCCGTGGTACAGGAAAGCCCTGGAAGCAGGGGGAAGCTATATACTGGAGTATGAGGCAGGAGGCATTTTCTATAAAAGATACAATTCCAGGTTTGTGTCTGTCATCCGGACCATCAACAGCCTGGAGACCCAGAAGCCCCAGGGATTCATTATTATGAATATTCCCACAGACGCCATAGCGGAAATTTGCAGCGCGGCTGCTTATGGAAGCCAGGCCATGATAGGGATTATGGACCAGGATGGAAACCTGATTGCGGGTACGCCCGGATTTGAATACCGGGATTTCCTTAAAACGCCGGCCGGAAGCAGTGATGAGGAAAAACTTCTGGTAAGCCGCAAGGGGGATGGGGAGCATACCACTTCCCTTTACCTGCCGGACTATGGATGGCACCTGATTGCCAGGATACCCAGTCAGGTGAACCGCAGCGCCTTTAAGGACCTGTTCCTGATCGCCACCCTTATTTTTCTGGTGAATGTGGTGCTGATGCTTTTCGGCTCTCTTTACATATCCAAGTCCATTTCCAATCCCATCTATGCGCTGATTGGAATGATGAATACGGTAAAGGACCGGAATTTCAGGAAGATACCTGTCAAATACCCCAAAAGCGAGATTGGGATTTTACAGACGAATTACAATAACATGGTGGACGAGATATCATCCCTGCTGTCCAGGCTGGTGGAGGAGCAGAAAATCAAGGAAAAGGCGGAGCTGCACGCGTTGTTTGAGCAGGTAAAGCCTCATTTTCTATACAACACCCTGGATGCCATCGGCTATATGGCCCTGACGGAGGAGCCGTCCCAGACCTATGAGGCCATAGAGACATTGGGAAGTTTTTACAGGCAGAGCCTGAGCCAGGGGGACCAGATGATAACCGTTGAAAAGGAGACAGCCATTGTAAGCGATTATGTAAAGCTTTTGAGGCTCAGGTACGGGGATTTGTTCGATGTGGAGTACCAGGTGGATGAGAGCTGCCTCAGGGTTCTGGTGCCCCACCTGATTCTCCAGCCGTTAGTGGAGAATGCCGTGTACCACGGGATTAAGCCCATGGGCGGAAACGGGCATATCCGCATCCGGATCGGACCGGAGGAGGGCGGCCGGATGAAAATACAGGTGCGGGACAACGGAGTGGGCATAGATGCTTCCGCCCTGTCAAAACTTCAGGACTACCATAAAATATGGAATATTGATATTGACGTGTCGGGAACCGGGATTGGCCTGATTGGCACCATACAGAGAATTGTACTGATATACGGTGAACAGGCGTCTTACCAGATTAGAAGCGTGCCGGAGGGAGGGACGGAAATTACCTTCCTTCTGCCGGTGACCTGGGGGGGAGAAGAGGACCATGGAGACTGGATATGACCAGCTGTTAAAAGTGATGTTTGTGGATGATGAGGAGAAAACCAGGAAACTTCTCAGGGTTTTTGTGGACTGGCAGTCCATCGGCTATGAGCCGGTGGAGGACGCGGCCAGCGCCAACCAGGCCATGGAACTGATAGAAGAGGAGCATCCCGACGTGGTTATCACGGACATTGAGATGCCCTATATCAACGGCCTGGAATTTGCCCAGATGCTGGCGGAGGAGTATCCGCAGATCGTGGTCATCGTTCTGACGGCCCATGACCTGTTCCAGTATGCGCAGAAATCCGTGGAGCTGGGCATCAAGAGTTTCCTGTTAAAGCCCATACGGAGGGCGGAACTGATTGAGGTCATGAAGGATGTGCGGACCGATATCATGGAGGAGCGCAGAGCTATTTTTGAGTTTGAGGGGCTTAAAAGCAGGATTGCGGAGTCCAGGACGCTGATTGTCCAGAATTTCCTCAACAACCTGCTTTTGAATAAGGTGGACCAGGAAAGCCTGTGGGGTACCATACGCTATTATGATATTCCTCTGAGAAGGGATACAGGGCACTACAATGTAATGGTGCTGATGCCGGAGAAACACAATGACCCGGAGGAGGACGAGCTGAGAAGGCAGCAGTGCATGGAGGTGCTGTCCCCGGCGGTAAGCCGCCTTACGGACGTGCTGCTGCTAAAGGACATACACCAGAACCTGATTCTCCTGAGCCAGAATAAGAAAATCAGCCTCATGTCCTACGGCGCCCATTTTACCGTACTGATTAAAGAAAAGCTGTCCATGGGAATCTATGCGGGCTGCGGAAATCCGGTGGATTCCCTGGAGGAGATCCGCTACAGCTACAAGCAGGCATATAAGAATGCCATGATTGCCAGCTACAGCCACAACCAGGCATTTCTTTCATCGGGCAGGGAATCCGATATGGGAGGCCTCCAGGAGCTGATCCAGACCCTGACAGAGGAGCTGCCCCTGTACCTGGGGATACCTTCCGGGGACAAGGTGAGGCAGCTGGTGGGCACGGCCTACGGGACACTTAAGGGCCTGCCGCAGAGCAGCCTTTCGGATTATCTTGTCATATCCTATTCCATTGTCAATGTGACCCTGTCCACCCTGAGCGACAATGGAATTCCGTACATAGAGATATACAGCACGGACCATCTGCCCTATGAGAAGATACTCCGTCTCACCGGGGCAGAGGAGATTGAGAAGTATATCAGCCAGTTTACAGACTTTACGGTCTGCCAGATTGAAGAGTACATGAACAAGAAGAACACCATGCTGGTCCACCGGATTGTCCAGTACATGAACGAGCATATGGATGATTCCACTCTGTCGCTGGCTAAGATATCAAAGATCAACTATATCAACAACTCGTATCTCAGCAGGACCTTCAAGTCTGTTATGGGAATCAACTTCATGGACTATCTGGTATCCATCCGCATCGAGGCAGCCAAAAAGCTTCTGGAGGGAACGGATTTGAGAATTTATGAGGTGGCCCGCAGCGTGGGCATCGAGGACCCCAACTATTTTTCCAAGTTTTTCAAGAAACATACCCAGGAAACGCCGGCCCAGTACCGGGAACGATGTCAGGAAGCCTTGTAGGCTTCCTTTTTTTGTATTTATGAAGAAACAAAGAACGTTTTATTGTGCATAATATATAAATCATCTGACAAAAACTTGTGTAATATGGCGCCCCGATTTAAAAAAGATGAAAGAACTTTCTGAACATTCAAGCGCTATTGAAAATAAAATCAGACCTGCTATACTAAAGCTACAAGAGATGAGCGGCCGGAACAAGGCAGCTAAGCATTCATAACAAGGAGGAACTCATATGAACGAAAAAGTAGAGAGCCTGAAGGGGAAGCTGATTGTATCCTGCCAGGCCCTGCCCCATGAGCCGCTTCATTCGTCCTTTATCATGGGCCGGATGGCGCTGGCTGCCAAGGAGGGCGGAGCGTACGGAATACGTGCCAATACAAAGGAGGATATCGCTGAAATCCAGACCCAGGTTGACCTGCCTGTCATCGGCATCGTGAAACGTGACTATGAGGACAGCATGACTTTATCGGGACCACACTGGTGGGCTATACGGACCAGAGTAAAAGCCTTAAAATTGAATCCAATGATTTTGAAATCATCCGTCAGATTGTGGCAAAGGTGAAACACCGCGTCATTGCGGAGGGGAACATCAACACGCCGGAAAAGGCAAGGAGGGTTATTGAACTGGGGGCCTTCAGCGTGGTGGTGGGTTCCATTATCACCAGACCCCAGCTGATTACAAAGTCCTTTGCAGAGGCGCTGGATTAGTACAAACATGTTAACCATTTCATATAAAGGGGACCCAAGGGGTCATTGAAAGGAGAAGTAAGATTATGGCAAACTTAGAAAAGTACAAAGGTGTTATTCCTGCATTTTACGCATGCTACGGCTGACTGTCATCGCACATGTGGGCTGCAATAATACCAAGGACAGCGTGGAGCTGGCAAAGCATGCAGAGAGCCTGGGCGTTGACGCCATCGCATCCATCCCGCCCATCTACTTCCATCTGCCGGAGTATGCAATTGCCGCCTACTGGAACGCCATGAGCCAGGCAGCTCCCAACACGGATTTCATTATCTACAATATCCCCCAGCTGGCAGGCGTGGCCCTGACACAGAGCCTGTTTGCCGAGATGAGGAAGAACCCAAGGGTCATCGGTGTGAAGAATTCCTCCATGCCTGTGCAGGATATCCAGATGTTCAAGCTGGCAGGCGGGGATGACTACATCATCTTTAATGGTCCGGACGAGCAGTTTATCAGCGGCCGTGTCATCGGAGCAGAGGCCGGTATCGGCGGAACCTACGGCGTAATGCCTGAGCTGTTCCTGAAGATGGATGAACTGGTGAAGGCAGGAAAGATGGAAGAGGCCATGAAGGTACAGTATGCTGCCAACGACATTATCTACAAGATGTGCTCCGGACACGGCAACATGTACGGTATGATTAAAGAGATGCTTCGCATCAATGAGTCCCTGGACCTGGGCGGGGTCAGGGAACCGCTGCCTCAGCTGATTGATTCCGACCTTGCCATTGCACAGGAAGCAGCCCGCATGGTGAAGGAAGCAGTTGCAGCATACTGCTAAGATAAGGTGTGTTCCTGACGGATGTCAGGCGCTCTGTTCACAGTTACCTGTGCAGTACTGCCGGTAATGTAAATGGTCCCCGGTCCTTTCTGGAGGGAGAAAGGGCCGGCATGGGACCGGAATGGGTTTGGGAAAAGGAGGATGTTTCCCAGGTTTTTTGTATAGCAAAGAAGGGAGATTGATTTATGCAGGGTTTTACTACAATTGATTTGATTATACTGATTGTTTATCTTGCGGCTGTATTATTTGCCGGACTCTTCTTCTCCAAAAAGGAGATGAAGGGAAAAGAGTTCTTTAAGGGAGACGGCACCATTCCGTGGTGGGTTACCTCCGTTTCCATATTCGCAACATTATTAAGTCCCATTTCCTTCCTGTCCCTGGCAGGAAATTCCTATGCAGGAACATGGATTATGTGGTTCGCACAGTTAGGAATGCTTGTGGCCATACCCATTACCATTAAATTCTTCCTGCCAATCTACAGCAAGCTGGACATCGACACAGCCTACCATTATCTTGAAATCCGTTTTGGAAGCAAGGGCCTGCGTGTCCTGGGCGCCGTCATGTTCATCGTATACCAGGTGGGCCGTATGTCCATCATCATGTATCTTCCGTCCATGGTACTCTCCAAGCTTACAGGCCTTAACGTAAATCTCCTGATTATTGCCATGGGTGTGATTGCCATTATTTATTCCTACACAGGCGGACTTAAATCCGTTCTCTGGACCGACTTCATCCAGGGCAGCGTCCTTCTGGTTGGCGTTACCTTTGCGCTGTTCTACCTGGCCAACGGCATAAACGGCGGGTTCGGAGCCATTTTCCAGACCATGGGCGAAGGTAAATTCCTGGCGGCAGACCAGCCTATTTTTAATCCCAATATACTGAAGGACAGCGTATTTCTGCTGATTGTGGGCGCAGGTCTTAACACCTGTTCCTCCTATGTATCCAGCCAGGATATTGTGCAGCGTTTCACCACCACCACGGATATGAAGAAACTGAACAAGATGATGCTGACCAACGGCGCTCTGTCCATCTTCATCGCAACCGTATTTTACCTCATCGGTACAGGACTGTATGTATTCTACAGCCAGAACGCCCTTCCTCCGGCAGCCCAGCAGGACCAGATTTTCGCGTCCTATATTGCTTATGAGCTTCCGGTAGGTATCACAGGACTGCTTTTGGCAGCCATCTATGCGGCATCCCAGTCCACCTTGTCCACCGGCCTTAATTCAGTGGCAACCAGCTGGACCCTGGACATCCAGGAGCGTCTTTCCAAGAAGGAGATGAGCTTTGCCCTTCAGACAAAAATCGCACAGTATGTATCCCTGGGCGTGGGCATTGTGGCCATTCTGGTGTCCATGGTACTGGCAAACGGCGAAATCAAGTCAGCTTATGAGTGGTTCAACGGATTCATGGGACTGGTGCTGGGCGTACTGGGCGGTACATTTGCCCTGGGTACATTCACAAAGGTGGCCAATGCAAAGGGCGCTTACGTGGCATTCTTTGTGGCAGCGGTTACCATGGTCTGCATCAAGTACATGGCTCCTGCGGGCTCTGTATCCATCTGGTCCTATTCCATCATCTCCATCGCCATCTCACTGGTAGTGGGAATCCCGGTGAGCATGATTACAAGAAAGATGGACGGGGATACATCCAAGCCTGTAAAGGACGCTACGATTTACCACAATTAATGATTCATTAACAGGAGGTAATCATGATATTTGGAAACATCACACAGGAAAAGACTTATGCCTTTCTTCCTGAGGATTTAAAGGAATGCTTTGCCTATGCAAAGGAGCATGATTTGGCGTCTTACGAAAAGGGAAGCCATCCCATCGACGGAGAAAGGCTGTTTGTCAATGTGGTGGAGTATGAGACCACCCGGCCGGAGAACCGCTTCTGGGAAGCCCACAGGAATTACCTGGATGTACATTTAATGCTTGACGGGCAGGAGCAGATTGATTTAAACTTTATAGAGAACATGGAGCAGAAGGAGTATGTGGAGAAGGATGACTTCCTTCCCATGGACGGCGCACCCAACAGCCATGTGGTGCTCAGGCCGGGGGATTTCCTGATTTGCTACCCGGAGGACGGACACCGCACAGCCGTGGCCGTAAAGGAATCTGAGAAAATCAAGAAGGCCATATTCAAGGTGCGGATTGACCATTAAAAGCATATAGACCCGGAGACAGAGGCAAACCAAAGACCCTGGAACGCAGGACGGAGCATCCCGTCTGCGCTCCGGGCAGGTTTGCCTTTTGCGGCAGGACAGCGTAAAGGGCGGCGTCAGGGCCAAAAGAAGATTTAAAGGAGCGGTGCTACGATGAAACAGTATATTTGCATTGATATCGGAGGAACGGAAATCAAGCACGGGGTGCTGGGCGAAAATGAGAAATTTCTTGCAAAGGGTAAGGTGCCCACCGAGGCCTTTAAAGGCGGGCCTGCCCTGTTAAAAAAGGTCATGGGAATTGCGGCGGACTACCTGAAGGAGCGGAAGGCAGAGGGAATCTGCGTGTCCACTGCCGGCATGGTGGATGTGGAAAAGGGGGAGATATTCTATGCCGCCCCTCTGATTCCGGAGTATGCGGGAACAAAGATCAAGGCCGGCATGGAGGCGGAATTCGGACTTCCATGCGAGGTGGAGAATGACGTGAACTGCGCCGGCCTGGCGGAGGCTGTGTCCGGGGCAGCGGCAGGGGCCCAGTCGGCCCTGTGCCTTACGGTCGGAACCGGAATCGGCGGTTGCATCATCATCGGCGGCCGGGTGTACCACGGGTGGAGCAACAGCGCCTGCGAGGTGGGATACATGCACATGGACGGAAGTGATTTCCAGACCCTGGGAGCTGCCAGCATACTGGTAAAACGGGTGGCGGCTGCCAAGGAGGAGCCTGAGGCCCAATGGAACGGCTACCGCATTTTCCAGCTGGCCGGGGAAGGGGATCCTATATGCAAGGAGGCCATTGACCAGATGTGCGATTGTCTGGGAAAAGGCATTTCCAATATATGTTATGTGCTGAATCCCCAGATCGTAGTGCTGGGAGGGGGAATCATGGCCCAGGAGGAGTACCTGCGTCCCAGGCTGGAAAAGGCTCTTGCCCGGTATCTGGTATCCAGCATATATGAAAAGACAGAGCTGGCCTTTGCCAGGCACCAGAATGACGCGGGGATGCTGGGAGCCTACTATCATTTCCTGGAGAGACAGGGAAAGGCCCGGAGCTGACCCGTATTGGCCGAAAGCAGGTCTGTGGTCTTAACCAGGAGGAGGTATTATGGAATATCTGAAATCAGTGATACCGGTCATAGAATCCAATTATGTGAATTTTACAACGGTGGAGCGCAGTATTGCGGATTTTTTTATCTATAACAGGGAGCAGATGGATTTCTCAGCTAAGTCAGTGGCCGGAAAGCTGTTTGTGTCGGAGGCGTCCCTGTCGCGGTTTGCAAAGAAGTGTGGATTCAGGGGTTACAGGGAATTTATTTACCAGTACGAGGAAAATTTTGTGGTCAGGCAGGACTCCATGACAGGCAATACCAGGACTGTGCTCAATGCCTATCAGGAACTTCTGAATAAGACATATAACCTGGTAAATGAAAAGCAGATAGAGAGGGTGTGTCGGTATATGGCCAAGGCGGGACGCGTGTTTGTCTGCGGAACAGGAAGTTCAGGCCTGGCCGCCAGGGAGATGGAGCTGCGTTTCATGCGTATCGGCCTGGACATCACGTCCATGGAACACAGCGACATGATACGTATGCGCGGCGTGTTCCAGGACGAGAACTGCCTTGTCTTCGGTGTCAGCATCAGCGGCGAAAAGGAGGAGGTATTATACCTTCTGGAGGAAGCCCACAAGCGGGGGGCCAGGACCGTGATGCTCACTGCCAGGAACAGGCCTGACTTCGATGCCTTCTGCGACGAGGTGATGCTTCTTCCGTCGCTGCTCCATCTGAACCATGGAAATGTGATTTCACCCCAGTTCCCCATTCTCCTGCTGACGGACATCCTCTATTCCTACTATCTGTCCCAGGACCCGTATAAGAAGGAAGTGCTCCATGACAGTACATTGAGGGCCCTGGAAAAGGGGAGGAGAGAGAATGTATTGTAAATGCCGGGAGATGTCCATTCCCGGCGGGATAAAATGTATCTCAGGACGTTTCAGGACCATGAGAGCTATTATAATTTTCGGTATGCTGTTAATCACGGCATGCCGATTTTTTTTGTTAGAGTATGAACTCTTACCGCATTCTTGGATTGTTTTGGACAAACTAATATATTAGATGGCAAAAGACGAGACGTAACAATGTTAAAAAGTCGCTAAAACGGTGTAAAAACACTGTGTAAAAATGCAATATTTTGTACAATATGTATAAAAATAAAATAAAAAACAGTGGAAAATGACTCTATACAAACTAATATATCAGTACTAATATATTAGTATCAGCAACAAGGGATAAAGATGAATGAAAGGTACGTATGTAACCAGAACGTGTCCGGAGATTCATTCCCGTCATTCCTGCGCTCCGGTACAGAAAAAGCAGAGGCATAAGGGAGTCTCTGAGGGAGAGCATTCAACTATTTTCATCAAAGGAGGGTTCGTATGAACATCAATGTAATTATCGGTATTATCATGATTCTGTCCTTCTTAGGCATGGTATGGTACTGTGTGAAGGGATTCAACCTGATGGTGGGATTTGCAATCATGGCAACGTTCTGGACTGCCCTGGCATTGGTGGGCAACGCATTTTCGCCCACATCGGCCATGGAAGGCAAAACCTTCATCCAGGTGCTGGAGTATGTATATGCAGAGGGTCCTGCCGGATATGCAAAGTCCATTCTGGTCAATGTATTCTTCGGAGCATTCTTCGGCAGGGTCCTGGTGGACACCGGCATAGCGGCCACCCTGATTCGTAAGGTGGTTGAGCTGGGCGGCGATAAGCCCAGAATCACCATGGCGCTCCTGTGTATCGTTACGGCCATTATCTTTATGTCCATGACCGGTATCGGACCTGTTATTTCCATCGCGGTTATCGTACTGCCCATTCTGCTTTCACTGGGCATTCCGGCTCCTGTGGCCATGTTCAGCTTTATGGGATCTATCATGGCAGGCATCTTTGGAAATATCGTCAATTTCCAGCAGTACCAGACCATATATGCGGGCTTTAATGCGGCGGCAGCTGATTACACCTACAACGATTACTTCAAGATTGGCGTTACCTGCATGGTGGTAGCCATCGTGGTAGTGCTGGTGGTTGCCAACCTTTCCATGAACAAAAAGGCAGCCCACGCATGGGCGGCCACTGCTTCCTCGGCAAGTGACAATGCCCCGGCCATTTCCTGGATTTCCGTTATCCTTCCTGTCCTGGGCGTGGTGCTCTTCAAGATTCCCATTATTTTAGGATTCTGTCTTTCCGGCATCTACGCACTGATTACAACGGGAAAAATGAAGGGCAGCTATTCCGAAATCTGCCGCCTCTTTGCAAAGCTGTTTACCGATGGTTCCATTGATGTGGCCCCCATGGTAGGATTCCTGCTTACCCTGGCCATGTTCAATAACGCGGCAACCTATGCAGCGCCTTACTTTACAGCTATCCTGGGAGGATTTGTGCCTACCACAGCCATTACCCTGGCCATCGTGTTCGCCATACTGACACCTCTCGGCTTCTTCCGCGGCCCCATGAACCTGGTTGGATGCGGAACCGCAATCCTGGCAGTTGTAGTGGCCACCCTTCCCAATGCACCGGTAGCCTTCCTGTATCCGCTGTTTGCAGTGACCACCATTGCGCCTCAGCATCTGGATATCACCCAGTCCTGGGTTGCATGGGGATTTGGATATACCAAGGTTTCCACCAAGGATTATATGAAGATGTCCATTCCTACCGGATGGATTGTAGGCATTATCTGCTGCGCTGCAGTATTCGTACTGTACGGCGGCCTGATGTAGATGTGAACGGGAGTATAAGACGGCCGGCTGCAGCAGGGAAGGATTCCCTGCTGTCCGGATGGGAGCTGGCGGGATACCTGCCGGCTCCCCCTTATAAGACGGTTTGATGATTTGAGATGAGGAGGTTTTAAAATGGGAAGATCAGTTAGGATGGGTATAGACGTAGGCGGCACCCACACAAAGGCAGTGGCAATTGATAACGCCACCCATGAGATTATCGGGAAATCTTCCGTTAAGACGACCCACGACGACCCCAGAGGCGTGGCCGCGGGTGTGGTTAAGTCCTTTGAAAACTGCCTGAATGAAAATGGAATCAGCCCGGATGATGTGGTATTTGTGGCCCACTCCACCACCCAGGCAACCAATGCCCTGATTGAGGGCGATGTGGCCACTGTAGGTGTCATCGGCATGGCAAAGGGAGGCCTGGAAGGTTTCCTGGCAAAAAAACAGACAAAACTGGATGATATAGACCTGGGCAACCAGAAGAAAATTAAAATTGTAAATGACTTCATCAACGTGAAGAAAATGAACATGGCCGTTGTTGAAGATACTATAAATAGCATGCAGAAGGCAGGGGCCCAGGTACTGGTATCCTCCATGGCGTTCGGCGTGGACGACGGAGGCCCTGAGGCAGAGGTGTATGAGGCGGCCAGCGCCAGGGGCATCCCCACCACCATGGCCAGCGACATCACCAAGCTCTACGGTCTTACAAGAAGGACCAGAACCGCTGCCATCAATGCCTCCATCCTTCCAAAGATGTTAGATACAGCCAATTCAACGGAAGGCTCTGTCCGGGAAGCAGGGGTTCATGTGCCTCTGATGATTATGAGAGGCGACGGCGGAGTCATGGAGATTACGGAGATGAAGAAGCGCCCTGTGCTGACCATGCTGTCCGGCCCGGCTGCTTCTGTCATGGGATCCCTTATGTATCTGAGGGCCTCCAACGGCGTGTACTTTGAGGTGGGCGGCACCACCACCAATATAGGCGTTATCAAGAACGGGCGGCCTGCCATTGACTATTCCATCGTAGGCGGCCATGCCACCTATATCTCATCCCTGGATGTGCGGGTGCTGGGCGTGGCAGGCGGCTCCATGGTCCGGGCTAACAAGCAGGGCGTGGTGGATGTGGGACCACGTTCCGCCCATATAGCAGGACTGGATTATGCCGTGTTCACGGATACGGATAAAATCAGGGGGCCGAAGGTGGAATTCTTCTCACCCAAGCAGGGGGATCCGGACGACTATGTGAGAATCCGGATGGAGGACGGATCCGCTGTCACCCTCACCAACTCCTGCGCAGCCAATGTGTTGGGACTGGTAAAGCCGGAACATTTCTCCTACGGCAACGTGGAATCCGCCAGAAAGGCCATGAAAGCCCTGGCTGACTACTGCGGTACAACAGTAGAGGACATTGCAAAGCAAATCATGGAAAAGGCGTATGCCAAGATTGAGCCGGTAATACTGGAGCTGGCTGAGAAATATAAGCTGGAAAAGGACCAGATATCCCTGGTGGGCGTTGGAGGCGGAGCCGCTTCCCTGATCGTGTATTTCAGCAATAAGATGGGGGTCAAGTACTCCATCCCGGAGAATGCCGAGGTCATTTCATCCATAGGAGTGGCCCTGTCCATGGTCCGTGACGTGGTGGAGCGCATCATGCCCTCCCCGTCCAAGGACGATATCCGGGCCATTAAAAATGAGGCCCTTAACAAGGCCATTGAGTCAGGTGCAACAGCGGAATCCGTGGAGATTCATATTGAAATAGATCCCCAGACCTCCAAGGTGACGGCCATTGCCACCGGTTCAACGGAGGTGAAGACAGCGGACCTGTTAAAGGAATGCGATGAGGCAGAGGCAAGGCATCTGGCAGCAGAGGACATGAGGCTGGCGGATGGGGATACAGCCCTTCTGGCAACGTCACCCTACTTCTATGTGTACGGAGAAAGAACAGAACCGGGTACACCGGGCGCTGTCCGCATCGTGGATAAGAAGGGATTCATAAAGGTACAGCGGGGAAGGGCCATGTGTTTAAAAACCACGGCAGCAGCCTATCTGGACGCGCTGAAACAGCTCTGGGACGACATGGCAGTATACCAGACAGAGCTGATTGCAAGGCCGGATTACTACCTGTGCATGGGCGCCAGGGTTATGGACTTTACGGCCCAGGATTTTGAGCAGCTGGAGCTTTTGACGGACCTGGAGGTATCTTCGCTGGAACCGGATGAAGAAATCCTGGTGGTGGCTGCCAACATCAGGCAGAATTAAAACACGGACCCGCTAAAGGGGCCATGGGACCGGTCTGGAGGACAGAGATATGGAAGAGATGAACCTGAGGAAAATGATGAAGGGACTGGCTGCCGTGGATGACATGACCTGGGGAATGTACGCATTCTCCAGGGATGCGCTCCGGGATAAGGTGGACTGCGGCCGGAAAAAAGAGATGATAGAAAAATCCATCTGCTGCGGCTATGAAACAGCGGATAAAATCATGGACCAGACGGGTACCTCAAATCCCCGGGAGATTGCCGGAAAGCTGGGACTCAGGGTGGAATACCTGGATAAGGGGCAGATAGCGGACAGGGTGCTATTTGCCCTTTTTACCCCTCCCGACCTGATACAAATTATGAGGGAGCCTATTGACAAGGCGGTTAAAGGCGGTTCACTGGACGGCTTCACCACAAGGGAGCAGCTGGAAGATTTGATTCTGGGCCATGAAATTTACCACTATCTGGAAGAGGAGTACGATGGGATTTATACCAGGACCGAGAAAATACGCCTGTGGAAAATCCTTGGTTTTGAGAACCGTTCCACCATAAGGGCCCTGTCGGAGATAGCCGGAATGTATTTTTCCAAAAAATTAAATGGTTTTCCCTATTCCCCATTTGCCTTAGATATCCTTTTGTACTATAATTATAATTCAGAGACAGCCCTGAACATGTACAGGGAGGTAGCAGAGATCTGACAGGAGGAGTTCTATGGGCAGCACAGACAGCAGGAATTCGGAAGACAACATATATGACGTACTGCGCACGGACATTCTGAACCTGAAGCTGCGTCCCGGGATGATTTTCAGCATCAGGGATATCAGCGAGGCCTACCAGGTGGGAAGGACGCCGGTAAGAGATGCCCTCATTAGCCTTTCCAAGGAGGGGCTTATCACCTTTCTTCCCCAGCGGGGAACCATGATATCCAAGATTAATTATGACAAGGTACTTAACGAGCGCTTTCTCAGGACCTGTGTGGAGGAGAAGGTGATTCTGGAGTTTATGGCAGTGTGTGATTTAAAGGCCATCACAGAGCTGGAGATGTCCCTGGACCGTCAGGAGAAGTTTGTGGAGGAGGAGGATATACGGGCATTTTTGGCTGAGGATATGTACTTTCATTCCATTTTTTACGTGGGGGTCAACAAGGGATACTGCAACGACATCATATCTGCCAATTCAGGCCATTACATGCGGATCCGTCTTTTGGCCATGGCGGACCAGGGCATAGACAGGGAAGCCCTTAAGCAGCATAAGGAGATAACAGACGCCATTCTGGCCAAGGACTGGGAGCGGCTTCACACTATTTTGAATTTTCATCTGAACCGCCTTGTGAATCAGGAGCGTGCCCTGCTGTCCAAATATCCGGACCTCTTTGAACGGGAAAATGTGGAGGTGAGAAGGGAGCCGGACGAGCTGGGCGTGGATTTCCTGGTGGAGACAAAACTTAAATATCATGCGTAGAAAGGGGGCTTTCCCGGCTGCATTTTAACTGCTGCCGGGAAAGCCCCTTTGGAGTTACATGTATGTATTTTACCAGATTCCCAGCGTGCTCTGAAGTGCCAGGCTCACTGTGGTGATTCCCACCCAGCAGCAGGCGCCCATGAGGATGGGCTTGCCGCCGGTGCGGATGAGCCTTACCAGATCCGTGTTCAGTCCGATGGCTGACATGGCCAGGACGATGAAGAACTTGCTCAGCTCCTTAATGGGGGCAAAGACTGAGGCAGGAATCCCTGCTCCCATGGCAATGGTGGTGATGACCGAAGCCCCGATGAAGTAGAGAATAAAAAACGGGAAGATATTTTTAAAGCTTACGGACTGTCCGCTGGCCTGATCCGCCTTTTCTTCTTTCCTGGTCCGGATAAAGGCCAGACACAGGGTGATGGGAATGATAGCCAGGGTCCTGGTGAGCTTTACCGTGACTGCTTTGTCCAGAGTGGCTGCCCCCAGATTCCACATGCTGTCCCAGGTGGCTGCCGCGGCAGTGACGGATGACGTGTCATTGATGGCTGTTCCTGCAAAGACGCCAAAGGCATTGCCGGAAGCAGTGTCAAACCCCAGGAACTTGCCGAAGGTGGGGAACAGGATGGCTGCCAGCACGTTAAAGAAGAAAATCACGGATATGGCCTGGGCAACCTCATCGTCATCCGCATTGATTACAGGCGCCGTGGCTGCGATGGCGGAACCGCCGCAGATGGAGGAGCCCACACCCACCAGGGTGGAAATGTTGGACGGGATATGCATGAGCTTATGGAGCACAAAGGCAATCACCAGAGAGGTGGTGATGGTGCACACAATGATGGGAAGGGACTGCCTTCCCGTCTCCAGCACCACATTTAAGTTCATGCCAAAGCCCAGAAGGATGACCGCCCACTGCAGTATTTTTTTGGAGGTGAATTTGATACCGTCCTCCAGCCCGTTTTTAGTTTTCATGAATACGGCTATGACCATGCCGGCAATGATGGCGATGACAGCGCCGCCGATGATGGGGAACATTTTCCCCAGAAACCAGGAAGGGACAGCCAGCAGCAGGCAGAATTCCAATCCTTTCCATTTCTTTTGTAATGATGCCATTTCTTTTTCCTCCTCATATTCCCGATAGCTTGATATTTGACCGTGTGCCGGGTGTAAAACCCAGCACACGGTTTATATGGTAACTTATGGAAAGCATAAAGTAAAATTATATATATTTATATTTTAATAAGAATGTGTTATGATTAAGAGAAACAGAGGGAGAACAAAAGGAGGAAATCAGATGCTGGATTTCAGGGTTTACACATTTCTTGCTGTCTGTGAGTACATGAATTATACAAGGGCTGCGGAGGCGCTGCATATCACGCAGCCCGCCGTGTCACAGCATATCCGGTATCTGGAGAACATGTACCAGGTTAAGCTGTTCCTGGCAGAGGGAAAGAAGATACACCTGTCCCCGGCGGGAGAACGTCTGCTCCACGCAGCCACCACCCTTAAGAATGATGAGGTATTCCTGCGAAAACAGATGCTTGAGGGGGCCGGGAGGGGACTGAGCCTGCGGTTCGGGACCACCAGGACAATCGGGGAGTCAGTGATATCCGCCCCTCTGGCCCGCTATATCCACAGCCATCCCGAGGACCGCATCAGCGTTGTCATCAACAACACGGACGAGCTTCTGCACAAGCTGGTTTCCGGGGAGATTCAGTTTGCCCTGGTTGAGGGGTATTACGATGACGTGGATTTTGATTCCATGGTTTTCAGAACAGAGCCCTTCATACCTGTATGTGCTGCCGGCCATGTTTTTGCCGGGGATCCGGTCCGGTTAAGGGACCTTTTGGGGGAACATCTGCTCATACGGGAGCCTGGATCGGGAACCAGGGATATTCTGGAGAAGAATCTGGATATCAAGAATATCCGCCTGTCTGATTTTGCCCACATTACAGAGATCGGCAGCATGCATGTGATTCTCCAGCTGCTGGAAAAGGATGCGGGAATCACCTTCCTGTACCGGACCGCGGTGGAGGAGGGGATAAAGGACGGGGTGTTCAGGGAACTGGAACTGAGGGATTTCCAGATGGAACATGACTTTGCCTTTATATGGAATAAGGGAAGCATATATGCGGATACATACAGGATGATCTGCAGGGAACTGCAGTGAAGGAATGATCCGGCCAAAAGAAAGGCATTGCCGTTACCCCGGAGGGACGGACAATGCCTTATTTGTTATTTTAACAGACTGTCAATCTGCGCCCAGATTCCATTTATCTGTTCCATGGAGCTCAGAGCTTTTTTCTTCTGTTCCAGGCACTGGTTCAGTTTGGCGATGGCCTCGTCATACTTTCCGTCCTTCACATCGTTTTTTGCCTGGGCCTTCAACAGCCTGGCCTGGCTGCTGGCTTCCGTATAGGACACCTGCACTTCTGTGATATCATCCTTTAATTCCCTGACCTGGTTCCATGTATCCTTGTGTTCCTTTAACTGGCCGCTGTCCTTCCAGCCCTGGCGGACTGTCTTGGCGGCATCGGAGGCAGTGCGGTTGCTCTTCTGGAGATTTTTGATGGAGGCAGATGTGTCGGCCAGTTCCTGGCGGACCTGGGCTGTTTCGGTGTTATACTCCTTTTTTGTCTGGGCTGCAAAGGCAGGGAAGCTCATGGAGCAGGCCAGGGCTGCAGCGCATATAAAGACTGTTATTTTTTTCATAAATAAAAACTCCTTTCTGTGGCTGTGAATGTCAGTCCGGAATATGTCCGGGATAATACGGAACAGCGGTACCGGTATCCGCCGTCCACACCAATAGGATAGCACAGATGCACGGGGCGGATACAGGTTAAAAATGAGGCAAAAATGTGGCAGCGGTTTACGGATTCCTGACGGGATGGTATGCTATCCGTAAATACTGTTACATGCAGGGAGGTTATTATGGCGAAACGCATATATGTGGCGGATGATGAACTGCATATCCGCACTTTGATACAGACATTTCTTGTCAATGAGGGATATGAGGTGGAGACATTTGAGGATGGAAACAGCCTGTTTGACGCATTCCATGCATCCTGTCCGGACTTGATCATTCTGGATGTCATGATGCCTGGAATGGACGGCTTTGCCCTGTGTACGGCGATCCGCAGGGAAAGCCGGGTTCCCATTATCATCGTGTCAGCCAAGGATGCTCCCATGGACCGGGTCACGGGCATCACCCTTGGCAGCGATGACTATATGGTTAAGCCCTTTCTCCCTCTGGAGCTGGTAGCCAGGGTCAAGGCGCTGTTTCGCAGGGCCGGATACATCCGGCAGGATGCAGGGGAAACGCTGGTCTGCGCCAATTTAAGCCTGGACCCGCGCTCCCGCTGCATGACCGTGGACGGCGCCCACTTTTCCGTGACACCCACGGAATTTGCTTTCCTGCAGTATCTGATGGAGCGCAGGGGGGAGGCTGTATCCAAGCAGGTGCTTTTGAAGGAAGTGTGGGAGCTGCCGGATTACGATTTGGATACCAGGGTGGCGGATGATCTGGTAAAACGCCTCAGGCGCAAATTCAGGGAGGCCGGGTGCAGGGCAGCCATTGAAACCGTATGGGGCTATGGATTCAGGCTGGAGGAAGACAGGGGGGAGAGGTCATGATGTCTGCCATTCGTTCACGCATTTTTGTTCCCGTGGTAATCCTGATTGTGCTGTTTCCTGTTCTTTCCTGGGCGCTGTTTTCCTCTGCCTCAGGCTGGTACGTAAAGCGGATATCCAGCCAGAGCTTAGAGCATCTGATGGAATCCGTCCAGTCCATGGCGGAGCAGGTGTATCCGCGGGATGGGGACGAAACTCTGACCAGGGATGAGGAGAAGATGTATTCCAGGGAATTTCTGAGCCAGGTCAGGGAGTATATACGAAAGGGACGCCCGGAAGCCAGTCTCATTGCCTTTAATTCCCGGCTGAAGCTTACCTTTCCCAGACAGGGAGAGGAGGATTGGGAAGGAGAGGAAATCAGCGGGGCGTGCCGTGAGATGATTGCCGGCGGGATGTTTGAGGAAAATAAAGGGGCGGATGTCACGGCTGCTGTGGGAAAGCGGCAGTACATGTTCCGGCTCTATGAGACAGAGAGCTCCGGCAATATAAGGGGAAAATATCTGGTGGGATATGTGGAGATACCGGACACAAAAGCCCTTCTGTCCTACACGGGAGGGCTTCTTGCTGCTATTGCCGGTTTTCTGGCTTTTCTGTCCCTGGTGGCTGCCTGGTTTGTGGCAGGCAGCATATCCGGGCAGCTTAAGGGTCTGTGCAGGCAGGCCGGCGCCATAGGAAAAGGGGAATTTGAGCCGTCCCGGGTTCATTATCCGATCTCGGAAATAGAAGATTTAAAGAATGCAATGAACGGCATGGCGGCAGAGCTGGACCGGACCGAACAAAAACAGCTGGCTTTTTTCCAGAATGCATCCCATGAGCTTCGGACCCCGCTTATGTCCATCTGCGGTTATGCCCAGGGAATTCAGTGCAATGTGTTCCCGGACCATGCCCAGGCAGCCGCTGTGATTCTGTCTGAAACCATGAGGATGAAGGAGCTGGTGGACGGCATACTGACCATATCCAGGCTGGACAGCCATGACACAAGGCTGCGCACAGAGGTCATAAGTCTTGGGGAGTTTATAGAGGAGCAGATTGACATTTTACAGGGGTTAGGGATAGCGGAGAAGGTGAGCATTGGGATGGAAAAGGAGCAGGAGGATATCAGGGTCAGTGCAGACCCGTCCCTGCTTGGAAAAGCGTTTCAGAATGTGATGAACAACTGCGCCAGATATGCAAAAAGCAGTGTCACGGTCTCTCTTAAAAGGGAGGGGGAATGGGCTGTTGTCTGTGTAAAGGACGATGGGCCCGGCCTGGATGAAAAAGAGATTCCCCATCTGTTTGAGCGGTTTTATAAGGGCAATAAAGGGAATTTTGGAATCGGGCTTTCCATCACTCGCGCTGCCATGGAGTACATGGGAGGACGGGTCCAAGCCTGCAACAGGCGTCCGCCCTGTCATGGAGCCGAGTTCCGGCTGATGCTGCCTGTGGAGGAAGCGGCTGGCAGGAAAGGGTAGCAGGCGCTTATGCGGACCAGAGGCAGGCGGCGGCAGGCGCTTACCTGCAAACCAGAGGCAGCATGACGGATACCGTGAATACGTCGTTATTGTGGCTGATTTTCATGTCGCCGTTATATTTATGAATGACCGTGGATACATTGGACAGTCCTATGCCGCAGTACTGCTCTCCAATCTTGATGCTTTCGTACCGGTTGCCTTCTATGCGCAGCTGGCCGTTGTAGGAATTGGAGATGCTGATGATCAGGAATGCCTTCTGGCAGCGGATTTCCGTATGGATGAACCGGTTGGCCCCTTTTCCCATACGGCAGCATGCCTCCAGGGCATTGTCCAGGAGATTGCCCAGGATGATGCACAGGTCCACGTTCTCAAACGGCAGTTCAGGAGGCACCATAATGTTGGCTGTCAGAGGAACGCAGCAGGCAGCGGCCTGCTGCTGGGCATTGTTGACCAGGATGTTGACCATGCTGTTTCCGCCGGTGAGGGGCACCTTCATGCCGTTGGCGGAGTCATAGATTTGTTCAATGTATGTAAGGGCCTCCTCATACTGGCCTGCTTTTAAAAACACCACCAGGGAATGGAGGTGTTTTTTTAAATCGTGGCGCAGGGAGGTGATTTCCCT
>PPYE01107592.1_pt1 | contig 32372 bp, 28 predicted proteins | sample 1559881 | NCBI WGS metagenome assembly PPYE01 (sample SAMN08240022, study PRJNA423297) | Human gut metagenome, whole genome shotgun sequencing project.
ATGTGATAATAGTTTACAAATTAAACGAGAAAAAATGAAAAATCAAAATTTGGATGTAAATATTATAGCTTAATCAAAGAATGCCTTTGCCGCTTCCGCACATCGTTCGCCGTCAATTCCGGCAGAAACAATGCCTCCGGCATATCCGGCGCCTTCTCCGCAAGGGAACAATCCTTTTACGCGTACATGTTGCAGTGTCTCCTTGTCTCTTGTTATGCGTACCGGCGCCGAAGTACGGGTTTCCACTCCAATCATTGTCGCCTCGTTCGTCAAGAAACCACGGCTGTATTTCCCGAATAGCTGGAAACCTTTGCTCAGGCGTTCTGCAATGAAAGAGGGCATCCAGAAGTGGAGAGGTGAGGAAACCAGTCCCGGTGCATACGAAGTTTCCGGCAGGTCGTAACTCAGTTTTTTCTTAGTGAAGTCTGCCATTCTCTGTGCCGGTGCTGTCTGCTTCATATTGCCTTGTTGCCAGCAGAGGCGCTCCAGATACTCTTGAAAATACATCATGCTTAATTGGGAATTGACGGTTGGCAATTGACAATTAGCCGCGCTGTCGTGCTGCATAGAAATTGTAAATTGTAGATTGTCAATAGTAAATTGCTCTATGTCTTCCGGGCGTAGCTCTACCACCATTCCCGAATTGCTCCAACGGGAACCGCGGTTGCTGGGACTCATCCCGTTGACTACAATCTGCTCGGGACCGCTGGCGGCGGGCACAACGAAGCCGCCGGGACACATGCAAAAGCTATATACTCCTCGTCCGTCCACTTGGTTTACAAAACTATATTCGGCGGCAGGCAGATATTTTCCCCGTCCGTTCCGGTTGTGATATTGTATTTGGTCTATCAAGGTGGCAGGGTGTTCTAGTCGTACGCCTACGGCAATGCCTTTAGCTTCAATCTCTACATTGTTGGCGGCAAGCCAGCGGTATACGTCCCGGGCAGAGTGACCGGTGGCAAGTATCACCGGGCCAAGGAAAGTCTTGCCGGTATTTGTTTCAATGCCTTTGACTTCATCCTTCTCTATGAGCAGGGCGTCCATGCGTGTTTCAAAGTGGACTTCGCCACCGCACTGGATGATAGTGTTCCGCATGTTTTCAATAACACGCGGCAGTTTGTCCGTACCTATGTGCGGATGTGCATCTACCAGTATGGAAGTGGAGGCTCCATGTTGGCAGAAGACGTTCAGAATCTTGTCTACATTGCCACGCTTCTTACTGCGTGTGTACAGCTTGCCATCCGAGTAAGCTCCGGCACCTCCCTCTCCGAAGCTGTAATTGGACTCCGGGTTGACGAGTTGCTGGCGGCTGATTTGCGCCAAGTCTTTCTTGCGTTCCCGTACGTCCTTTCCACGCTCCACAATGACGGGGCGCAGACCGAGCTCTATCAGTCGCAGGGCGGCGAAGAGTCCTCCGGGACCGGCGCCTACCACTACTACTTGGGGCTTTCCTTCTACATTATTATATAAGGTATGTTGATATTCGTCCTCTTTCGGCATTTCGTTCAGATATGCCCGTACGTTGAGGTTGATATAGATTGTCCGTTGGCGGGCATCGATACTGCGCTTCAAGATGCGCGTTGCTGTTATCTCCCGTGCATTCAGTCCTTTCTCATGTACTAAGTACTCTTTCAGGCGTTGCTCGTTTGCCGCTACTTCGGGCAATACGCGCAGTTGGTATTCTTGTATCATAATGATTATCCGAATAGGGCACGGAATGCTTCTTCCACCTTCCGTACCGGTATCAATTCCATTTTAATCTTCTTCGTGTTCAGTCCTTGCATATTATACTTGGGAAGTATGAATCGCTTGAATCCAAGTTTCTCTGCTTCTCCGATGCGCTGCTCTATGCGGTTCACTGGACGGATTTCACCTGACAGACCTATTTCTCCCGCCATGCACACCTCCGGCTCTATGGCCGTGTCCATGTTGCTGGAGAGGATAGAGCTGATGACGGCAAGGTCTATTGCCGGGTCGTTCACTTTCAATCCGCCGGCAATATTGAGAAATACATCTTTCTGTGCCAGTTTGAAGCCTACACGTTTTTCCAATACGGCCAGCAGCATATTCATGCGGCGGATGTCGAACCCTGTGGCAGAGCGTTGTGGGTTACCATATACGGCACTGCTGACCAATGCCTGCGTCTCGATGAGGAACGGTCTGATGCCTTCTATCGCGGAGGCGATGGCTATGCCGCTCATACCTTCATGGTCTTGGCTCAGCAGCAGTTCGGATGGGTTGCTCACCTGCCGTAATCCATCTTGCCGCATTTCGTAAATACCCAGTTCGGCAGTGCTTCCGAAGCGGTTCTTGATGCTGCGCAGGATGCGGTACATGTAGTGCTGGTCGCCCTCGAACTGGAGTACGGTATCCACGATATGTTCCAGTACCTTGGGGCCGGCTATGCTTCCTTCCTTATTGATATGCCCGATAAGGATGACCGCCGTATGCGTTTCCTTGGCAAAACGCAGGATGGAGGCGGAGCATTCCCGTACCTGGGCGATGCTTCCCGGCGACGATTCAAGGGTTTCGGTAGAAATCGTCTGTATGGAGTCGATGATGACGATGTCCGGGCGGATGTTCTTGATATGGACGTAAATCTGTTCCAGGGAAGTTTCGCACACGATGAGGCAATCACTGGAAGCACTTGTCAAACGGTCGGCACGCAGTTTCAACTGACGGGTACTTTCTTCGCCGGAGACGTAGAGGATACGTTTCTCCGGTATACGGAGTACGGTTTGTAGCACCAGGGTGGATTTCCCGATGCCCGGTTCGCCGCCAATCAAAACAAGAGATCCTTGTACAAGACCACCACCTAGTACCCGGTTCAGTTCGGCATCATGGAGGTCGATGCGCGGTTCGTCATCGGCTACAATTTCATGGAGGGTTATGGGTTTGGCTTTGGCGGTCTCTATGCCCGATACGGGACGCTTGTTCACCACTTCTTTCCGTACCACCTCTTCCACATACGTGTTCCACATTCCGCACGACGGACACTTGCCTACCCATTTGGGAGAGTCTTGTCCGCAGTTGCTGCATACATAAACCGTCTTCTCTTTAGCCATAGTTGTGCATTCTCTTCTAAAATGATTGCCCAAAGGTACAATTTTTCGATGCAGGGCTTGCAGACTCCCATAGAGTTTTTTTATTTTTGTGAGTAGAAAACAATAACATGTTATAAAAGCCATGATAGAAGATATTCTTGCATACAACAAGCGTTTTGTAGCCGAGAAGGGGTATGAGAAATACATCACGAATAAATACCCGGATAAGAAGATTGCCATCCTCTCTTGTATGGATACCCGTTTGACCGCTTTACTGCCGGCAGCCTTGGGCATCAAGAACGGCGATGTGAAGATGATAAAGAATGCGGGTGGAATCATTTCACATCCGTTCGGTAGTGTCATTCGTAGCCTGATGGTGGCCATTTACGAGTTGGGCGTGACGGAAGTGATGGTTATTGCCCACTCCGATTGCGGTGCGTGCCACATGAGCAGCGCCCAGATGATAGAGCATATGAAGGCCCGGGGCATCAAGCAAGAGACGATTGATATGATTCGTTTCTGCGGAGTGGATTTCGAGTCTTGGCTGTATGGATTCGAAGATACGGAGAAATCGGTAAAAGGTACGGTGGAAGCTATTATCAATCATCCGCTGATACCGAATGATATCAATGTCAGCGGTTTCATAATAGATTCTGTGACGGGAGAATTGACCCCGGTGCAGTGATAGTTGTGCTTCACACGGTAATTTCCCCTGCCAGCGGTCGTCCCATCAGTTCGCGTATTTCGGCAGGCGGATAATCGTGCCCCAGAAGGAACATCAGCTTGGTTACGGCAGATTCCGTTGTGCTGTCATATCCGCAGACAACTCCTGCCTGCATCAGTTGGTAACCGGTTTCATAGCGCTCCATTTCAACAGTGCCGGCACTGCATTGGGTGACGTTGACAATGATGATGCCTTGTTCGCAGGCATCATGCAGGCGGCGTAGAAACCATTCCTTTCGGGGAGCGTTGCCGGAACCGTAGGTTTCGAGGACTACGGCCTTCAGTCCTTTAGTGGCAAGTATGGCTGCCACGACATTTTCCTGAATACCTGGAAAAAGCTTCAGTATGGCGATGTTGGTATCAAGCAGATAATGAGGCTCCAGTTCGTGGGGAGTGCCGTGCGTATGAATTTGCACATTATTATATTTAATATGTATACCGGCGGAAGCGAGTACCGGATAATTGAAGGAACGGAAAGCATTGAAGTTCTCCGCGTTCATTTTGGTGGTACGGTTGCCGCGCATCAGGTGGTTTTCGAAGAAGATGCAGACTTCGGGTACGATGGGCTGTCCGTTGGAGTGGCGGTCGGTGGCTATTTCGATGCTGGTCAGCAGGTTTTCCTTGCCGTCTGTGCGGAGCACGCCAATGGGCAGTTGCGAGCCGGTTAGGATGACGGGCTTGTTCAGCCCTTCAAGCATGAAGCTGAGTGCAGAAGCTGTGTAGGCCATGGTGTCTGTGCCATGCAGGATGACGAAGCCTGTATATTGGTTGTAGTTGTTGCTGATGATGCGTACCAGTTTGCGCCAGGCATCGGGGTCCATGTCCGAGGAATCCATGGGCGGGTCGAATTGATAAGTGTCGATACGGAACGCAAATCTCTGAAGTTCGGGAACATGTTTCTGCAACTGCTCGAAGTTGAAGCTTTCCAGGGCGCCGGTTTCTGCATTCTCTATCATTCCGATAGTTCCACCGGTGTATATTAGCAAAACGGAAGTGTTTTCTGGGTTCATGCGCACTTTTCTTTCATGTTTTCCATGCAAATATAATGATATATATTGAGAATGATAGCAAAATGTTAGAAAAGAATAAACGGATATACAGAAAAAAGGTATGGAAAGTGTGAAAGTGTAAGCCGTAAGTTGTGCATATTTCTTGCCTTTTTAGAGGCTTTCTGTATTTTTATCGCAAAAAAGTCGCAAAAAGTGATAGATTGAATGTTTTTATTGTTACTTTTGCAACACTTATCATAAATGATAGAAACAAGAGACTATGAACAAGTACTATCAACATACAGTCACATCCATGTGGACCATGACCCTTAGGGGTTAGGGATAGTATTTTGTGTTTCTATGTGTTACACCATTTTCAAGCAGTTTTTCCATTTAATTAAAGTCAATGCAAGCCGTAGCAGCTTGTTTCCGACACATTGTATCAACCATCTCAACAATATAAAGAGAAATGAAAGTAATGAAATTCGGCGGAACGTCCGTAGGTTCCGTGAACAGTATTTTGAGCGTCAAGAGAATTGTAGAAGCAGTCGATGAACCGGTTATCGTGGTGGTGTCCGCATTGGGCGGCATCACGGACAAGTTGATAAACACCTCTAGAATGGCGGCAGCCGGTGATGCTTCTTACGAGAATGAGTTCCGGGAGATTGTCTATCGTCATGTGGAAATGATTAAGGAAGTGATTCCGGCAGGCGAGGCGCAGGTTGCCTTGCAACGCCAGATTGGTGAGCTGCTCAACGAGCTGAAGGACATCTTTCAGGGCATTTATCTGATAAAGGACCTTTCGCAGAAGACGTCCGATACGATTGTGAGCTATGGCGAACGTCTTTCATCTATCATCGTTGCCCAGTTGACGGGAGCGGAGTGGTTTGACTCACGCAAGTTTATCAAGACGGAAAAGAAGCATTCCAAGCATGTGCTGGATACGGAGCTGACAAATTCGTTGGTGCGCGAGACATTCAGTAGCCTGCCCAAACGCGTATTGGTTCCGGGTTTTATCTCCACAGACAAAATGACGGGAGAGGTAACGAACCTGGGTAGAGGTGGCTCTGACTATACGGCGGCAATCATTGCTGCTGCACTGGATGCCGACAGTCTGGAAATCTGGACGGATGTAGACGGATTCATGACAGCTGACCCGCGTGTGATTTCCAGGGCATACACTATCAATGAATTGAGCTATGTGGAAGCTACGGAGCTTTGTAACTTCGGTGCGAAAGTGGTCTATCCGCCTACAATCTATCCGGTTTGCCACAAGAATATCCCCATTCTGGTGAAGAATACCTTCAATCCGGAGGGTGTGGGAACTGTCATCAAGCGAGAGGTTTCCGACCCGCAAAGCAAGGCCATCAAGGGTATTTCATCCATCAATGATACGAGCCTAATTACAGTGCAAGGCCTTGGTATGGTAGGTGTCATCGGTGTGAACTACCGTATCTTCAAGGCGCTGGCAAAGAATGGCATCAGTGTGTTCCTTGTGTCCCAGGCTTCTTCGGAGAATTCAACGTCTATCGGTGTGCGCAATGCGGATGCTGATCTGGCTTGCGAGGTGCTGAACGAGGAGTTTGCCAAAGAAATAGAGATGGGAGAAATTTCTCCTATTCAGGCAGAAAAGAACCTGGCTACCGTGGCCATCGTAGGCGAGAACATGAAGCATACACCGGGTATTGCCGGAAAGCTGTTCGGTACGTTGGGGCGTAACGGTATCAATGTGATTGCTTGTGCGCAGGGTGCTTCGGAAACCAACATCTCGTTTGTAGTGGACAGCAAATCATTGCGCAAATCGCTGAATGTCATCCATGATTCTTTCTTCTTGTCGGAATATCAGGTACTGAATCTTTTTATCTGCGGCATAGGAACCGTAGGCGGCAGCTTGATAGAGCAAATCCACAGCCAGCGCCAGAAGCTGATGCAGGAGAACGGCCTGCAGCTGAATGTAGTGGGCATTGCCGATGCAAACAAAGCCATGTTCAGCCGCGAAGGTTTCGATTTGGGACGTTTTCGTGAAGAACTGCAGGAGAAGGGAAAGGACAGCTCTCTGGAAACGCTGCGTAATGAGATTATCGGTATGAACATCTTTAACTCTGTCTTTGTGGACTGTACGGCAAGTGCAGGCGTGGCTTCCCTTTACAAGGACTTGCTGCTGCACAATGTTTCGGTAGTGGCTGCTAACAAGATTGCTGCTTCTTCCGAATACGAGAACTACCGTGAACTGAAACAGATTGCCCGCCAACGCGGTGTGAAGTACTTGTTTGAAACCAATGTAGGCGCCGGACTCCCCATCATCAATACCATTAACGACCTTATCCATAGCGGTGATAAGATATTGAAGATTGAAGCCGTGCTGAGCGGTACGTTGAACTATATCTTCAATAAAATCAGTGCCGACATTCCTTTCAGCAAGACCATTAAGATGGCGCAGGAGGAACGTTACTCCGAGCCCGATCCGCGTATCGACCTCAGCGGAAAGGATGTTATCCGCAAACTGGTGATTCTGGCACGCGAGGCCGGTTACTGTTTGGAACAGAGCGATGTTGAGAAGAACCTCTTTGTGCCCGATGACTTCTTTGAAGGCTCCCTGGATGACTTCTGGAAGAAAGTGCCGAGCCTCGATGCCGATTTCGAAGCCCGCCGCAAGGTGTTGGAAGCCGAGAACAAGCATTGGCGTTTCGTAGCCAAACTGGAAAATGGCAAAGCATCTGTCGGTTTGCAGGAAGTCGGCGCCAACCATCCGTTCTACGGGCTGGAAGGCAGCAATAACATCATCCTGCTGACCACGGCACGTTATAAGGAATATCCGATGATGATACAAGGCTACGGAGCCGGTGCGGGTGTAACGGCTGCGGGGGTATTTGCGGATATTATGAGCATTGCAAACGTTTAATCCAAATCGTAATATAGAAAGATGAAACACATCATTATATTGGGTGATGGTATGGCCGACTGGCCCGTGAAGGCTCTGGGAGGCAAAACCTTGCTGCAGGCGGCTGCAACTCCCTATATGGACAAGCTGGCACGCATGGGACGTGTGGGAAGGCTGGTGACGGTGGCCGAGGGATTTCATCCCGGCAGTGAGGTGGCGAATATGTCCGTTCTGGGCTATAACCTGCCGAAGGTGTACGAAGGCCGCGGTCCATTGGAGGCGGCGAGTATCGGTGTGGACTTGCAGCCGGGTGAGATGGCGATGCGCTGCAACATTATCTGCATCGAGGGAGACAATATCAAGAATCATTCTGCCGGGCACATTACTACAGAGGAAGCGGATGTGTTGGTAAAATACCTTCAGGAGCATTTGGGTGATGACCGCGTGCATTTCCATACGGGCGTGCAATACCGCCATCTGCTGGTAATAAAAGGAGGGGACAAGCGCATTGACTGTACGCCGCCCCACGATGTCCCTTTGAGGCCTTTCCGTCCGTTGATGGTGAAGCCGATGGAGGGTACGGAGAATATTTCGGTCCCCGAAGGCGGTGCAGAGCTTACTCCGAAGCAGACTGCCGATTTGATTAATGATTTGATTCTCCGTTCGCAAGTGTTGCTGGAAAACCATCCGGTCAACATGAAGCGGAAGGCCGAGGGTAAGGACCCTGCCAATAGCATCTGGCCGTGGAGTCCCGGTTATCGTCCGCAGATGGAGCGCCTTTCAGACAAGTTCCCGCAGGTGAAGCGTGGTGCTGTGATTTCTGCCGTGGATTTGATTAACGGCATCGGCTACTATGCCGGATTGCGGCGCATCACCGTAGAAGGTGCGACGGGGCTTTATGATACCAACTATGAGAATAAGGTGGCTGCCGCCCTTGATGCATTGCGGACGGATGATTTTGTCTACCTGCATATCGAGGCCAGTGATGAGGCCGGTCACGAAGGAAATGTCCCCTTGAAGATTATGACGATTGAGAATCTGGACAGCCGTGCCGTAGGTCCTATCTACGAGGCTGTGAAGGATTGGGAGGAACCCGTTGCTATCTCCGTATTGCCCGACCATCCCACTCCCTGCGAACTCCGTACGCATACGGCCGAACCTATCCCGTTCCTCATTTGGCATCCGGGTATCGAGGCTGACGAAGTACGGACATTTGATGAAGTGGCAGCCTGCGAAGGCAGTTACGGACTGATGAAAGAAGACGAGTTTATTAATGAATTTATGAGTTCCACCACAGAGTAACACAGAGTTTCACGGGGTTTTATTTATAGAGAATTCTGTGAGACTCTGTGGTGAATAAAAAAATACCGCAATGAAATATTATAGCACCAACAAACAAGCCCCCGAAGCCACTCTTGAAGAGGCCGTGGTAAAGGGGCTTGCCGCAGACAAGGGGCTTTTCATGCCCTTTACAATCAAAACTCTGCCACAAGAGTTTTACGATAGCATCGATACACTCAGCTTTCAGGAGATAGCCTATCGCGTGGCAGATGCTTTCTTTGGCGAGGATGTTTCTGCCGATACGCTGAAACAGATTGTTTATGACACACTCAGTTTCGATGTCCCTCTGGTCCGGGTGACGGAGAATATTTATTCGCTTGAGCTGTTCCATGGTCCGACGCTTGCCTTTAAGGATGTGGGCGGTCGCTTCATGGCGCGTTTGCTGGGATACTTTATCAAGAAAGAGGGCAAGAAGCAAGTCAATGTTCTCGTTGCTACTTCCGGTGATACGGGGAGTGCTGTTGCCAATGGTTTCCTCGGTGTGGAAGGCATACACGTCTATGTGCTCTACCCGAAGGGAAAAGTCAGTGAAATCCAGGAGAAACAGTTTACTACCTTAGGGCAGAATATCACGGCCATTGAGGTCGATGGCACGTTCGACGATTGCCAGGCTCTGGTTAAATCCGCTTTTATGGACGGGGAACTCAACGAGCACCTGCAACTGACCAGCGCCAATTCCATCAACGTGGCGCGTTTCTTGCCGCAGGCATTCTATTACTTTTATGCCTATGCTCAACTGAAGCGTGCCGGTAAGGGAGACAATGCCGTCATTTGTGTACCCAGTGGTAACTTCGGCAATATCACTGCCGGCCTCTTCGGCAAGCGTATGGGACTACCCGTGGAACGCTTTATCGCTTCCAACAACCGCAATGATATCTTCTTCCAATATTTGCAGACGGGTGTTTATACACCGCGTCCCAGTATCGCTACCATTGCTAACGCGATGGATGTGGGCGACCCGAGCAACTTTGCCCGCGTACTCGACCTTTACGGAGGCAGCCATGCCGCCATCTCTGCCGAAATCAGCGGTGCCACTTATACCGACGAGCAGATTGCCGAAACCATGCGGGAAGTGTGGAAGAAGGACCATTACCTGCTCGACCCGCACGGAGCCTGCGGCTTCCGGGCCCTGGCCGAAGGACTGAAACCCGGCGAAACGGGCGTATTCTTGGAAACGGCCCATCCGGCGAAGTTCAAGGATACAGTGGAGAAGATTATCGGTGAAGCCGTAGAAATACCTGCCAAGCTTCAGGCCTTTATGCGCGGCGAGAAGAAGAGCCTGCCAATGTCGAAGGACTTTGCGGACTTCAAGCAATATCTGATGCATGTATAAAGAATGGGACGTCAGTAAAGAAAAACACCGGATTACTTGACATTGCCTTTCGGATGTTGTATCTTTGTAACTGCAATCTTAGTTCAGATTCAATTTTAAATTAGCATAAAAGGAGAGGCATCGCTTCTCCTTTTTTGTTGTGTTCTTCCGTCACTTCATTTGCCAAACCTTAGGGTCTACTCTCCTAAACCAGTGCTTTGCAGATTTAATCCTCCACTTCAGCAAGCGGAATGGTGGGCATTTGCTTGGAAAATCCCGGCGGTTTTGACGAAAAGCTCGGATGTTTTTGACGAAAAGTCCGGATGTTTCGGATGAAAAGCTCCGAGCTTTCGGATGATATGTTCAGCGCTGACAGATGGTGTGTCGAGGATAAACGGATGATATGTTCGGGACGGATACATGGTTTGTTCCGGCTATATGAACGGACGATCATGCGTCTGTTCCGTTAATCTTCCATAAATCTGCTCTTGACAAGATTGGCTGCTTTATTCTGTATCGGGTTCTTCCCGGATGATGTTTATCATGCTGCCCAACTTATGATGGTTGTTCCATAGCACAAGCACTTCAATCTTCCGGAGACTGTGCCGGTAAAGAAGCGTATAGTCGGGATGCGGAATGATGTACCGTATGTTCTCTGCTTCGGTGGGCTGTCCGATAAACGGATTCAGCGTGACACGGTACAATGCATTTTGGAACAAGGTGTACAGAGCCCCGCCACACCGTTTGTTGCCATCTCTTTCTTGCGAGGAAATCAGCAGGTCCTTCAGAGCTTCTTTGGCAAGTGGCGACCAGATTATTTGTTTAGCCATGCTTCCACCTCCTTACTGATTGTGACATCCTCTTGTCCTTCTCCCTCATCCAGTTGCCGGCAGGCTTTCTTAAGGTCATGGCGTAGCCGGGTGGAGAATGCGAGGACTTGCTTTGTTTGCTGGGACGATTGCTCTTCTTTAACTTTTGCCATAACGTTATCTCCTTTTTCCTTAAAACATTTCAAAGTAATGAATTGTTTGAGGGGAAAAATACGAAGCTGATGAAAGATAAGAAACTGGAAGCCAATCTCAGTATGGTTGCATCGCGCGTCATGGCGGGGTTGAATATGAATGGATTGAAATTTCTGCTCCCTTTGTGGCTGGGTGCATTGACAGGTGTCACGGTGCGTTGTGTCTTTGCTGCCGTGGCATTTTGGATAACAAGCTGGTTTGTAAAGGAGGCACCGGTCACAAGGCGGCAGCGGATAGGGCTGTTCTGTCTGGGAGCTTTCGGACTCTACGGGTTCATGTTCTGCTATCTGCTGGGCATCAGTAAGACGACTCCGGTTTCCAGTGCCATCTTCAACTCCATGCAGCCCATTTGGGTCTTTCTGATATCTGTCTTTTTCCTGCACGAAAAGGCTACGCTGATGAAGATAATCGGCATAGCGCTGGGTTTTGGCGGTGCGTTGTTGTGCATCCTTACGCAAGGCAGTGATGACCTGGCGCACGATGCGTTTACGGGCAACATGCTCTGCATGGTGAGCTCGCTGGTCTTTGCCGTTTACCTGATTGTGAGCAAGAAACTGCTGGAAGAGGTCGGGGTAGTGACGATGATGAAGTACATCTTTGGCGGTGCGGCAGTAACGGGATTGATTGTGTCGTCCATTATAGGCTGGGATGCACCCTTGCTTACGGATGCCTTGCATGGGAAGTGGCACTGGGTGCCGTGGGCGGTGTTGGCGTTTGTGCTGGTTTTCCCTACTTACCTCAGTTACTTTCTGGTTCCGGTGGGCTTGAAGTATCTCAAGACGACGGTTGTAGCCATGTACAGCTATCTGATACTGGTGGTGACTACCGTTGTTTCCCTCACCTTGGGGCAAGACCGTTTCAGTTGGACGCAAGCCGCTGCCATTGCCATGATTTGTATCAGCGTGTACTTTGTTGAAGTGGCGGAAGCGAAGAAGTAGTGACGAATACCAGGTATTCCCCTTCCGCCTCGATGGTGAATTCTGTACTGGTGCATTCGTTGAGTGTGCCTTGCCACCAGTTGGTGAAATCGCTGAGGGGATAGACCAGTCCTTTGCCATGCAGACCGTGTGCAGTGAAGTTGATGATGGATACTTGCTGTCCGGGATGGCTTGGGAAGGTGCGGGTACCCCGGCAGGGGATGAAGATGCCGTAATCGGTATAGGTACGTACATCGGCTCCGGCACGGAGATAGTCGATGAGCAGGCTGATATTTCCCAGTGTATGGTCTTCACGTTTGCCCGTGGCACCGATGATGGCGATACGGCGTTTGCCTTTCGCCAGCAGGAAGTTGACGGCTTTAGTCTGGTCGTTGGTCTCCTGGTCGCTGATACGGTGTAGGATATGTCCGAACTTCCGGCGGTTTTCATCACTGAGGGAGTCACCGTCGCCGATGATTACGTCGGGAGTATGGCCCCGGCGGATGTATTCGTCCGCTCCGCCGTCGCAACAAACCACGTAAGGCGCTTCCGCCAATATCTTTAAAGGTAGGGGACTTGCAGGATATTCCCCATTCGCCAAAACTACGGCATCAATAGTTAATAATTGCTCGTTGCTCGTTGATAGTTCGTCTTTCATGTCTTTCTTAATCCCTAATCTCTAATCCTTCATCCTTGTTCATCATTTTCCTCCATTTGAAGTAGCCAAAGATAGCTATAATTGTGTAAAGGGCATATAGTCCGGCTGTAAAATCAAGTCCTTTGTAGATGTACAGTCCGGCGCTAACGGCATCTACCGCAATCCATGCCCACCATTGCTCTACATATTTCCGTGCCAGCATCCACATGCCGGCTATGCTCAGTGCGGTGGTGAAGGAGTCCAGCCAGGGCACATTGCTGTCCGTGAAGTTTATCAATATCCAGGCAATGCCAAGCAGAGCGGCGATGAATACGGCGGTAAGCGGCAGCAAGTAGCGCGCCGGCATATGGGTGATAGGAAGTTCCAGTTTTTGTTCTTCTGTTCTTGTGTCCTCTCCTTTCTGTCCTGCACCTTTCCGCCGCAAGATAGTCCGGCGCAGAAATGCTCCGTACTTCCACATCATCCAGCCGTAGATGGCAGCACCCAGATAATAGATGTTGATGCCGAAGTCTGCATACAGCCCCGCATCATAGTAGACAAAAATATAGACGGCAGGCATAATGATGCCCGCTATCCAAAGATAAATGCTTGCCCGGTACTCCAACCAGAGATAGAGAATCCCGACCACAGTGCCTATAATCTCAAGAGTATGTTCCATCAGAAATTGATTGCTATATGTCCCAATACATTCGTTCCCGCCTGGGCAGCGTAGCCGGCATAGTTGTAACGGACTTTTCCTCCGTTGTCGTCGTGATAGTATCCGCTGCCTGCGTATCCGTTGTTTTCGTATTCTTCATTGAACAGATTGTAGATGGTGCACCCTACGGTTACCGACTTTACTTTAGGCAACTTGAAGGTATAGGACAGATTCAGGTTGCTTACGAAATAAGCATCCAGTGTGCACTCCTCTTGCTTGGCGTTACTCATGTATTGCTTGCTGATATATTGTGACTGCAACGAGGCCTCGAATCCCTTGAACGTATAGCCCAGGCGGTTGTTCAGTATGAAGTCGGGAGAGAATGCGATGGGGGTATCCCCGTGTTTGATGACCCATGCCTCCGACCCGGCCTCCTCGTTTTCAAAAAGTGTTTCGGTAAAGTTCTGCACACGGTTCTTGCTGAGTGTGGCATTGATGTCCCATTGGAAACCGCAGTCCAGCCGGATGCCTGCCATCAGCTCGATACCCATGCGGTAGCTGTCGGGCACGTTGCTGGCCATGGCTTCGCCTATCTCGTTCAGCTCTCCCGTCAGTACCAGCTGGTCTTTATACAGTCCGGCTTTCGGGTTGAAGAAGTCGAAGTCTTCGTCGATGTCCAGCTTCTGCATTCCCGGAGTGGCGGCAGTCCAGTTGTACTTGTCGTTCAGTCCGTTTATCTTGTAGTTGATGTGGCGGTATTGCAGGTCGAGGTAGGCGCTGAGGCCGCTTACCAGTTCATAATTGGTTTTCAGATAAATATTTCCGTCATTCTTTGTGGCGTTGTTGCGGTAGTAGTCGTGGTCGGGATTCAGTTCGCCGATATAGTTCTTTACCCAAAGCACTTTTCCGAAGTGGTCGCCGTCATAGCGGTTCAGTGCACCGCCTAGCGAGGCATGCAGACGGTCGGCTTTGTAGCTTACGGAGAAGATTCCGCCGCCAAACCAGTTGTCCATTGCCTTCTTGCGGATAAGGTCGCTTACTTCTATCTTGCCGCCGTTGTATTCGAAAGGCGACATGCCGTACTCTGCCAACGAGCGTTCGCCTTTATATTCCTGGTAGTACCCGTCGCCTTTGGTGTAGTGCAGGCCGATATTCAGATTCCATTGCGAGGTGAAATTGTGGTTGAACAGCAACTGGTAATTCTTCTGCGTATAGTTGTCGGTCTGGTCGTCATAGAAATGCAGTGCACCTCCTTCGTCCGTGAGGTAATGCTTCTCGCCGTTGTCGTCTTTATAATATTCTTTGCTGTATACATGGCCGTCCCGGTCGGTGGCGTACATGAATCCGCAGGAATTGTAACGCCGTCCGTAACGTTCCATCTCCTCCTTGCTGGCATAGTTCCATGCGTGGTAAGTGCGCTCTTTGCCGGCAAAGGTTATCAGTTTGACGGAGGTATTGTCATTGTAGTATCCTCCTTGCAGATAATAGGAGTTCAGTCCCACAGACGCCCGGTCTATATACCCGTCCGTACTGATGTTGGAGAGCCGCGCATCGAACGACCAATGATTGTTGATGAGTCCCGTTCCCACTTTCACCGTCTCCTTGTGCGTATGGAAGGAGCCGTAGGAACCGTTGAATTCTGCATAGGGTTTCATGGAGAAATCACCCGTCTGCATGTTGATGCTGGCACCGAAAGCTCCTGCACCGTTCGTTGAGGTACCTGCTCCGCGCTGTACCTGCATATCCTTGACGGAGGAGGCGAAGTCCGGCAGGTTGACCCAGAATACCGTGTGACTCTCCGCGTCGTTGATGGGAATACCGTTGGCGGTGACGTTGATGCGTGTGCCGTCTGTTCCACGGACTCTCAGCGTGGTGTAACCCACCCCGGCACCGGCATCGCTGGTAGTAATGGCGGAGGGTGTCATACTCAACAGATACGGCAGGTCTTGTCCGAAATTCTGTTTTTTCAGTTGTTCTTTGCCTATATTGGTGAATGCCACCGGTGTGCTGTTTGTGGCACGTGTGGAGATGACTTCCACTTCCTGCAGGTTTATCACCCGCAGACTGTCTTGCTCTTGTGTCTGCGCACAGACACCCAGTGCTGCCATAAGGAGGCAGGTCGCCATTGCATGTCTCTTCATTTGCAATTGTTTCGTTTAGATGAATACAGAAAAGGGGAACTTTTCTTCTTTTCCCTCCGCCGGCATTACCCGGATCAGGTTAATGGGTATGATCTCAGCCCGTCGTATTAGGGCACCCCTTAGTTGAAATCGGGAGCAAAGGTAGGAGTTTTCGTCGAAAGTGGCAAGTTAAGTGAACGAAAGTCAGAGTTATTTGTTAATTTTGCAGCATTAATTTTAAAAAAAGAGTATAGTTATGTTATCATCTTTATTCATGGCAGCCTTTGCTGCCCAAGTTGCTGACGATGGTTTCAGCAAACTGCAGATATTCCTTCAGCAATTGATAGATTGGGGCGTAAGTGCCGGTGGACGTATTATTGGAGCTGTCATCATCTTTGTGGTAGGACGGTTCTTGATTTCCTTTCTTAGGAAAATGCTGGCGAGGTTATTGGCAAAAAGACATGTGGATGCCAGTATCCAGAGCTTTGTGAAAAGTTTAGTCAATATCTTGCTGACCATTCTGCTGATTATTGCCGTTATCGGCAAATTGGGAGTGGAAACTACTTCTTTTGCAGCTTTGTTGGCATCTGCCGGTGTGGCTATCGGTATGGCACTTTCCGGAAACTTGCAGAATTTTGCGGGTGGATTGATTGTACTGTTGTTCCGTCCTTTCAAGGTAGGCGACTGGATTGAAAGCCAGGGAGTGTCCGGAACGGTACGTGAGATTCAAATCTTCCATACGATTCTGACCACAGCCGACAATAAGGTAATCTATATCCCTAACGGTGCGTTGAGCAGTGGTACAGTGACTAATTACAGCCGTGAGGATACGCGTCGTGTAGATTGGGTGATCGGTGTAGAATATGGTGAGAATTATGACAAGGTAGAGAGCACCGTGCGTCGTATCATCTCCGAAGACAGCCGTATCTTGAATACTCCCGAACCGTTTGTAGCTCTTCATGCCTTGGATGCCAGCAGTGTGAATGTGGTGATTCGTGTTTGGGTGAAGAGCGGAGACTACTGGGGCGTTTATTTTGATATGAACAAGAAGATTTACTCCGTATTCAATGAGGAAGGTATCGACTTCCCATTCCCGCAGTTGACGGTGCATCAGGCGAAAGACTGAGTGGGCTACAAGTTTCAATTTATTAGCTATCAGCCACTATAAGTTACGGGCTACAAGTTGTCCTGCAGTATGATAATGCAGGACAACTTGTAGCCCGTAACTTAATAGTAGTCGGTAACTCCGTAGTTTATTTATAACTTAATTCTGCCTCTATTTCTTCGCAGACATCTTGTTCCAGGTTGAGCAGCTGATTGATTTCTTTTCGTTTTTCCAAATCCGTGAAATAGCTCTCCACTACTGCATAGATGTTGAAGCCGGTTGTGGAACCCGCAGCCAAATCCAATGACTCAACCATTTTCTCTACTGCTTGATGAATGCGTTTCTTACTGATAAAATGCAGTTCATTACTATGAATTAAGCTCTTTTCCATGATATTTTCTGTTTTAGTTATTGTAGTTATAACATTCTATCAAGCAAGTTAGTTCATGTAGATTGAACAGACTTGACAGTCGACCGAACGATATTTCTTTTTATATTTGCCAAAAATATAAGCGCGGCAATGAAAGAACTGTTTATAAAAATACTCCGTTTTCTGATGTTTGTACTGGTCGTAGCTTTGGGCTGCATCGGATATAACATCTATGAAGATACGTTGGCTGCTGTGTGGATACCCGTAGGGGTAGGACTTGTGGTGGCAGTCGTTACACTTCCTCTATATAAAAAATGGATATGGCTGACAACGATGGAGCAAAAGGCAGTGAATATATTGTGTCATGTGGTGTGCGTGGGTGTCATCAGTTGTTCGCTTTTTCTGGTAGGGAATTATCAGATGGCGGCTCCTGCTTCGACAAAGGAGGTGACGGTCACCGTACTTGAGAAGCTGATAAAAGAACATGAAAAGAGACGTAAAGTAGGCAAGCATCGTTATGTGTCGGACGGAGTACGTAAGGAATATTACTTAAAGGTGGCTTTCGAGGATGGAGCGATAGAGACCTTGCATGTTTCCACAGCCACATACAACAAAGCACGAAAAGGCAAACCGAAAGTCCTGACTTTGCAGAAAGGAGGTTTCGGATTGCCGGTGATAACGAAGGGGCTATAGTTTTCATCCCCCCATGCAAGACATCAGATGAGGAACTGAATGCTCTTCTTAAAGATTTCTGCGTACAAAATGTCCGTCAATCCAAATGGTGGCATGGTGTCCTTTGAATTTCAGTAATACATAATTGGGATGCCGGTCGCCAACCATACGGTTGTGGCCCCTTCCGACTTGATGTTGCTCATTGGAACGGGGCGGGGATATCCCTCTTGGTTGATGGAAGTGATGACGACGGTTTCGCATCTTGCCAAGATTTCTGCTGCTTTCTCGATTAATGTTGCCATATTGGATGTTTTTATTGATTTGATTGCTGCAAATATAGGCATGGTAATAGGAAGAGCTATTGTAAAAAATCGACTTTTATGTTTTCACATAACTCAAAGTCCCTTCTTCCAATGGAGCGGAAGTGAGAAGCTGGCTTGGCGCGTTGCCGGACATCTTTTTGATTTCTTTTGAGAGATGGGAAACATCATAATATCCTGCTTTGATGGCAACGGACAGCAGATTGTCGAAAGAGGTACTTCGCAACAAGTCTACAGCATGTTTGAACTTCATAATCCGACTGTACTCTTTGGGTGTAAGTCCGGTGTGCTGCTTGAATTTCCGTTCGAAATGGCGTTGGCATAGGCAAGTCTCCTCCGCTAACCGGAGGAGTGACAAGTCACCCTTGCATCGATTGATTTGCTGTATGGCGAACAGCATGCTCCGTTCTGCTTTTGGACTGTATCGGCATAAGGCTTGAAGCAGGAAGTTTTCAATAAAGACCAGGTGCTCTTGAATGGTTCCCAGTTCGCCCAGTCTCTCTGCAAAAGAGTGGGTAAAGAGGCTTGTAAGCTCATCGGCGTTTAACCGCAAGTTGGTGAGCTCCTGCAAAGGGAGGTCCATGAAACGAAGTATTCCGCAAGGCAGAAAACGGATTCCCAGCATATGGACTGTTACCGTATGGGTCACTAATTCGGAATATTTGGTCATGGCTCCAATGAAGTAGGTATGGTAGGGCTGCATAACGAGGCTGTCGTGTACGGCCTTAGGGGCTTCACCCAACGTGAATATAAAGTCTGTGCATCCGTCCGGCAGGATGTTGATATGCATGCCGTATCCGGGTTGTCCTTTAAACTCCCAATATTTGTCAATATAGGGGGAGAGCAGGGGGCTGGGATGATATTCTTTGTACATAGGTTGTAAAGATAGGAATAAACTTCGAAGATAGGGAAATCCCTATGTATAAATAGAGAGAATCACGGAAAAGGAGGTTTTTATCATACTACATTTGCTGTATGGATAAGCTTTAAAGAGGTGTGTACCATTTTAGGAGAGCCTGCATTTAGAGATTTGAATAAGGAGGGAGAGGCTTGGACATTCCGTGCTTATACTCCTGCGGGGTGGTCGGCTGTCAAGGTGTGGTTCAAAGACGGAAAAGTGGACGAAATGAAGAGCTATCTGGAGGATACTTATCCGGTTACCACTTCGCGGGACAAAAGTTTCATGGACGAGAAAAAAGAATCTTCCGACAAGAGTAGCGAAACAAAGGTAATAGTTTCGCCGGAAGGGAAACATTACATCAAAATGGGCTCGGTAGTAGTCACTCCCGAAGGCAAGCATATAATAGTACCTTGATTATACCAGCATAATCGTTTCCGGATATAGTATAATGTGAATATACCTTTCTATAAAGTGCTGATATTTATAAAGTTCTATATTTTTTGCAGATTTTAGGTATATGTAGTTCAAAGAATGTTATCTGAAATGAAAAGAATGGGCAATGTTTGTCATTGCTCTGTCTTTATCTTATATTTGAGTAGATAATATAGGATATCATTTTAAGAAAGGAACTAATAATAAGATAATAATATGAAGAATATTGAGAAGGCGACCAATAATATGAAAATGGTATATTCCATTCTGTGCAATCTTAAGAAGTGTACAATCTTTGAATTACAGAAACTGACGAAGTTCAGGGATGTGGATTTGTGTTTGGCCTTGGGGTATCTGCTGCAGAATAACCAGATTTATCAGAAGCGTATTGATAACATGGTTTACTATGGAGTCGTCGCAAAATGAAAAGATATACAATAGGTTTACCACACATTTTGCTTACATGCTTGCATGGCGCTTTCTAATTGTTTGTTATACCGCGTTTTACGATATGTAAGCAGATGCCATGCAAGTATGTAGGCAAACTTTGCTTGCATGCTGTTTTTTCTTGTGCAAATGGCTGGTCTTCTTTCCGCAAAGAACAGCTCTTTCTTGATATGGTAGTGGATAATGTTCATGTTTTGCTGTTTTTTCAGTGAAAGAAATCATGAGTATTTGGATACTTGAAAAATAAGTCCCACCTTTGCACGCGAATTAGAAAACCAAAAGAGTTTTGTAATCCTCATCGGAGGGCTGTAAAAATGCCGGATAAGATGACTGGGTAAAACCAATCATTTTATCCGGCATTTTTTTGCTTTTGGGCAAGACAATAACCTATAAATATAGTTGAACATGAAAAGAGATGCAATTGATTTGAGTACACTGAATGTGTTTACATTGTTTCGGAAATATTTTGTTCCTACGTTGCTGGGTATGCTCAGTATGTCGGCCGTAACAGCGATTGACGGGATATTTGTCGGGCATGGAGTAGGTAGCGACGGGATTGCGGCCGTAAATATCTGTGTCCCTTTACTGATGCTTTTTACGGGAATCGGGCTTATGGTTGGTGCCGGGTGTTCTGTGGTCGCTTCTATCCAATTGTCGAGAGGCAAAAGCAAGTCTGCTCGGTTGAATGTGACACAAGCATTACTGTTTGTAACGATTGTTGCTTTGATACCCTCTGCTTTGATGATGGCTTTTCCGGCAGAAACAGCCCGGATGCTCGGCTCTTCCGAACATCTGTTGCCTATGGTGACGGATTATCTGCTGTGGTTTGTTCCGTCATGGGTCTTTCAGATATGGATAACGGTGCCGCTGTTCGTCATTCGTCTGGACGGTGCTCCAAAGCTGGCTATGTTGTGCAGCCTGATTACGGCTGTAATCAATGTGGTGCTCGACTGGCTGTTTATCTTTCCTTTTGGCTGGGGAGTCATGGGAGCAGCATTTGCCACTTCCATCAGCATCATGGCCGGCGGACTGGTGGCGATGGTCTATCTACTGTTTTATGCTCGGCATTTGCGTTTACAACCACTCAAATGGAGTGTCAAGAGCCTGCGGCTTTCCGTGCGGAATATTGGTTACCAGTGCCGTATCGGTCCTTCTGCCTTATTGGGAGAGGCAACGCTTGCTGTTCTTATGTTCGTCGGGAACCAGGTATTTATGTCCTATCTGGGGGACGATGGCGTAGGGGCATTCGGTATAGCGTGCTATTATATTCCTTTTGTTTTCATGGTAGGTAATGCTATTGCACAATCTGCCCAGCCTATTATCAGCTATAATTTCGGACTGGGCTACAAGGAAAGAGTGATGACGGCGGAACGTATTGCGTTGCTGACGGCTGTGGTCTGCGGTGTGGTTGCAACGGTGGCATTCACTGTTTATCCTTATCTGCTGGTTGGCCTTTTCATCAGTCTTGACAGTGAAGCGGCGAAGATAGCGATACACGGTTTCCCCTATTTTGCAAGCGGCTTTGTCTTTTTCATTGTGAATATTGCTGTGGTAGGTTATTTTCAGAGTGTTGAAAGAATAAAGCCAGCTACGATTTTTGCTTTGTTGCGTGGCTTTGTTTTCCTTATTCCGAGTTTTATTTTGTTGCCGAAGTTCTTGGGTGTGTCGGGAATCTGGTTGGCAATGCCACTCTCGGAGGCTTTGACAATCATTGTGATTCTGCTTTTTGTTCTGAAGCATCGGTATGCTTATAAAGTTTCCAGCCAACTCATTACGTCGTAGATGCCTTTAAAAAAACGAGGTTGTGCCAACGTTTTGACATAACCTCCTAAAACCGTAACCTAAGATTTCTAAAATTGGCGAGATTGGACAATCATACATTTGTATGAACTCTATATATTTGCAAATTATATCGTTATAGATGAAAAGTAGCACTGAAAATATATACAAACAGAAAGTCAATCAAGTAATTGATTACATAAATTTTAATCTGCATCAGCCATTGCAATTGAATGTAATAGCCGACATAGTAAATATGTCTCAACGGCAATTGCTCCGTATGATGAGTTCTGCTTTGGATGAACCATTATACTCTTATGTGGCGAGGCAACGAGTAGAACGAGCTGTACTATATATGCAAACTGAAGACATGAGTTTACAGAATTTGGCTGGGTTAGTCGGCTACGATAATCCGCAATCGTTCTCCAAAGCATTTAAGAAACAATTTGGTATCTCTCCCAAAACATATATCAGCAGATTAAGGATGCGATTAAAAGAGTGCGAACATGATGGAAAGGAGTGCGAATTGCATTCTGAAGTCTACAATTTCGAGGGATTAAATTTAGTATATATCCGTATATGGGGTAAGTACGGAGAGGAAGAACCTTATGAAACAGTATGGAGTAAATTGATACATTTCTTAAAGAGCAATGACTTACTTCTGCCCGATACACGTTTTATTGGGTTAAGTTTTGACGACCCTAATGTGACAAACCCTAATCAATGTCGTTTCTATGCTTGTGCATCGGTACAAAAGGAAATTATGCCTACTTGTGAATTTGGTACAATCCGGCTACCACAAGGTAAATATGCGGTCTATACGTTGCAGGGGTATTATACAGATTTGCAGGACTGGTATAACATCATTAACGTAAGCCAAGAATATTCACTTCGTCATGGGATGTCTTTTGAGGAGTATATCAATTATTCAAAAGAAAATAAAAAAGAGAGTATCACAAAAATCTACATACCGATAAAATAAATAAAAGCATGGAAAATAGTTTACCTAAATATATAACTCTAACAGAGGATAATATAGATAAAGAACATATCTGCTGCGCATTCTCTGACAAAAAATGCTTGGAAGGATATGAGTCCAAAAAGGAATGGCTAAAAAAGGAATTTGCTAATGGCTATGTTTTTAGGCGGCTTGATGCACGAGCCAAAGTTTTTATAGAATATGTTCCTGCTGAATATGCGTGGCTTCCGGTTACTGCCCCTAATTATTTAATGATTAATTGTTTTTGGGTTTCAGGGCAGTATAAAGGTCAAGGGCATGGATATAATTTGCTCCAATTTGTGATTGAAGATGCAAAAAAGCAACAAAAAAATGGATTGGTTACTGTTGTAGGTACAAAAAAGAACCATTTTATGAGTGATACGAAATGGTTGCTGCAACATGGCTTTAAGGAAATAGAAAAACTTCCAAATGGATTTTCATTGTTGGTAATGAGTTTTCATGAGAATAGTGCAGTTCCATATTTTAATGATTGCGTCAAAAGTGGAGAATGCCCCGACAAACTGGGAATAGTGGCTTATTATTCTAATCGTTGCCCATATACGGATTATTATGTAAATGGAGTGTTGCGTGTTCTTGCGCAAGAAATAAATATTCCTTTGAAAGTAATTAAATTGGAAACGAGAGAGCAAGCACAAAACTCTCCTACACCAGCTACTATATTTTCTCTTTTTTACAATGGGAAGTTTGTAACTACGGATTTAAGTATTTGTACTGAGTCTAAATTTACAAAACTATTAAAGTAGTAAAATGAAAGAACTGGTTAATAACATGTTAGCTGAAATAGAGGTCAATATATCTGAAATCGACCTCTACGGTTATGATATTGTTGAAACTTTTCTTTCAATAGTGCGTCGTTTGCAAGCGGTTCTCAATGATTTAAAAACAAAACTGCAAATTCATTCCTTCTATAAGATTTATCGGATAGAAACACAATGCCCCGATGGTAGTAATGATGTAATCAGAAACTATATTAAGTAAAGAACTGGATAACCTGACCTGCTTCTTTAACCGTAATCTGGACTTTTACCAATATTATCGTTTTCATTCGACCTTGTATGATGAATATTATGTTGTTCGTGGAAAGTTTGATTTACGCCTATGTACCGATAGCGCACAATTCGATAAAGACCTGAATTTCTCAACCTTGTTTCTTCGGGTGGCATTAACAATGGCAACGTGGGAATAAAAGAAATGATGAATTTTCTCAGTACGGTGCTCTAAATGGAGTTAGGCGATTATTATGCCGCTTATATTGCCATGAAAGAACGGAAGAAGGATTGGACGGCATATCTTAGCCGTTTGCAAGACAGCTTAGTCAAACGAATGGACGAAGGATAGTAAATGACAAACTTCTGTTTTTCTTTTCGCCAGTATTATATTGCTTCAATATTATAAATCAACCATTTAGTCTTGTTGGGGTACCGTGCTGTGGATGCTTTCCAGCATAGAATTGATATGTACGGCTTCTGCGGTTCTGCCGGAAGCCTTGCCTAACTTCACGCTCCAGTGAGCCGGATTTATTTCCAGTTTGGTGTTGAACTGGGCTACAACTTGGTCGATAGTGATACGTGCGATAATCGGTGCGTTGCCGTTCTTCTTTACTGCATTTCGTTTGACGAAATAGAGTAGCTTGAAAGTACTTCTCATAATCTCTTTTTTAGTTACAAAATTAAATTGATGAACTGAAAATGAGATATTTGCAGTACGGACAAATCAAGACAACAAACCGACAATTTCAGACATTCCGTGACCTAAAATCCGAAAGGTCGGACAGGTCACGAATTGGTCACGAAAGTATGTCTTTTTGTGACCATTTCGTGTCTTAGGTCACGGACTTTATACAAAGAAAAAACTCCTGCAATACCTTGATATTGTAGGAGTTGTCTTTTCTTTGTCTGGTTTTGTCCAGCTTCTTGGTGATCCGCCTGGGGCTCGAACCCAGGACCCCAACATTAAAAGTGTTGTGCTCTACCTGCTGAGCTAGCGAATCAGACCTTATTGCTGTTAAGCGGGTGCAAAGATAGGCACTTTTGTTTAAAAAACAAATGGATTAAGGGAAAAAGTTTTGAGAACGACTTCTGCTTTTACTCTTCTTGTTGATTATCAGTCTGTTCAAACTTGTGAATTTTTTCTCTGTTTATGATGAAACGTTGATAGTAGGAGAGCATAAGGGTGGTAAGCGGAAGTGCTATAATCATACCCAGCATCCCCATCAATGACCCCCAAATCGATAAAGACAGTAAGATGATGGCAGGATTCAGGCCCGTAATCTTCCCCATGACACGCGGTACGATGAATCCGTCTTGAATGGCTTGTACTATGATGAATACCGCAAGGGCCGATGCAATGATAATCCAGAAGTTTCCTCCCGTATCCGCTGCTTTCAGTATGGCCAGCACGATGGTAGGTATAAAGCCGATAATCTGCAAATAAGGTACTAGGTTTAAAGCGCCGATGAATAAGCCGAGTCCAATGGCCAGTGGGAAATCAATAATCAGAAAGCCTATACTGAACAGAATACCGACACACAATGCCACGAATGCTTGTCCGCGGAAGTATCTGTTCATGCCGTCTTTCACATCGTTCATTACATTGATTACGAAGGGCCGGTATTTCTGTGGTACCAGGTGGGTCCACCCTTCGGAAATGCTTTCGTAATCCAGCAATATGAAAACTATATAGAGAAGAATGAGGAAGAAAGTGAAGAAACTGAACAGCAGATTGACGGATTCTGACAACAAGGACCAGAGCCGGGGAACGGTTTCCTTGATGGCGTTCAGCATATTCTCTTCCTTGAACAATTGGGTGACAAACTGGGTGTCTATGTTCTCACGAAGGAATTCAGAGAGTGTTTTGGGCACATTGCCGTCGTGGGTTCCGTTGGAAAAGTAGTCTATTACCAAATCTTTTACCCTGACGAATTCGTCCATCATGGGAGGCACAAGCAGATAGAAGGCGGTTCCTCCTACAATCAGAATACTGAATAAGGCGCAGAAGATGGATATGACCCGGTTCTTGAGCCTTAATCTGTACTGGAAGAAGGTGACCAGGGGGTATATCAGATAGGCAATGAGCCATGCGATGAAGAATGGCAGCAATACGCCGCTTAGACGCTTGAAGAGCATAAGGATGCCGATAATGATGACACCGAGTATGACACCGCGGATAAAACTGTCGAATGTAATCTTTTTGCGTTCCATAATGCTCTGTTTTTTGTATTTGTTAATGACCGATTTCCTTTTGGTCGGCTTGGATGGCTTGCTGATAGCACTCTCGGCATAGCGGTTCATATTCTTCGGTTTCCCCCAGCAGTACTTGTTTGTCGTTCTTGACGGTACGGTGGGAGAACGAGGCAAGTTGACCACATTTCACACAGATGGCATGTACTTTGGAAACTTCGTCTGCAATGGCACACAGTCCCGGCATAGGGCCGAATGGAATACCGCGGAAGTCCATATCCAGTCCGGCTACAATGACGCGTATACCATTGTTGGCAAGCTGGTTGCATACATCAATCAGGCCGCTGTCAAAGAACTGGGCTTCGTCAATGCCCACTACATCTATCTCTGAAGTGAAGAGCAGAATGCTGGCAGACGAGTCGATGGGAGTGGAGGCTATGGAATGACTGTCATGCGATACGACATCGGCTTCGGAATAACGGGTGTCTATGGCAGGCTTGAATATCTCTACGCGTTGTTTGGCAAATTTTGCCCGTTTCAGTCTCCTTATCAGCTCTTCGGTTTTGCCGGAGAACATGGAACCGCAAATGACCTCAATTCTTCCCCTGCGTTTGGTTTCCTGTATATGATCTTCTGAAAATAATACCATGTTTTCGAGTGTTATATTTAAGCGCAAAAGTAATTTTATGCACTTTAAGTTGAGCGTGGCAAAGATAATAATTCTTTTTCATCTATAGTCTAGTTGCATCGCTTTATAAGCTCTTTACGGTCTTGACTGATATATTCTGCAAACTTTCCTTTTGAAAACGTTCCCGGTGATTTAACTGGAAATTCTTTCATGTTATCGGCAAAGATTAGATATTTGTGGCATCATTAAATCATAATAAGATACTTATGAAAGAAAATTTATGGCATTGTCTGATAAAAGCACGCAGACGGAAATTAGCGCAAACATTGGTTTGGTTGGCTGTATTTGGAGCAACCCCTATGCTGGCGGCAGAAACATTGACTACAGGGTTTGCATCCGTAGAACAAGCTGGTACCATTACTGTAAAAGGGCATGTTACAGACTCCGCAGGAGAGGCATTAATAGGCGTGTCTGTTGCAGTAAAGGGAGGAAGTACAGGAGCTGTCACGGATTTGGATGGTAATTTCTCTTTGAATGTTCAAAAAGGAAAAACGCTGGTATTTTCTTATATCGGTTATAAAGTACAGGAAATTGTAGTAACTGGGAATGTTCTGAATGTGACGATGAAAGATGATTCGCAAACACTGGATGAGGTGGTTGTTGTGGGTTTCGGTACACAGAAAAAGGTAAATCTAACAGGTTCGGTAGGAGTCGTAGATTCCAAGTCTTTAGAAGCACGACCTATTACTAACCTTTCTCAGGGATTGCAGGGAGTGGTTCCGGGACTCCAAGTCTCATTTACAAGTGGTGAATTGAATCAAAGCGGAAGTATAAAAGTACGAGGTACTGGAACAATAGGTGAAGGATCTTCCGGTAATCCGCTGGTACTTATTGATGGCATGGAAGGGGATTTGAATTCTATTAATCCGCAAGATGTGGAAAATATTTCGGTGTTAAAAGATGCTGCGGCCTCTTCTATATATGGTTCGCGTGCACCGTTTGGAGTCGTGTTGGTTACTACCAAAAGTGGCTCTAAAGGAAAGGCTAAAGTGAATTATAATAATAATTTCCGTTGGGTTACACCAATCGTAGTTCCAGAGATATTAGACTCCTATTCTTTTGCAGCCTATTTCAACGAAGCGGCTTTGAATAATAATTCGGGCGCTCGTTTTGATGAAATGACCATGCAGCGTATTCAGGATTTCCAAAACGGTACTTTAAAGGAACCGATTCCTGTGAAAGCAGATGGAGTGAACTGGGCTGATGCATGGACACAAGGAAATGCCAATACGGATTGGTATGATGCCATTTGGCAGAAACATGCATTTTCTCAAGAACATAATCTTAGTTTCAGTGGAGGTACAGATAAGATGAAATATTATGTGTCCGGTAATATTTTAGACCAGAATGGGCTGTTGAAAGTGAATCAAGAAAAATATGAACGTATGTCTATCAATGCCAAGATGAATGTGAATCTGACAGAATGGGCGCGTTTAAATGTTGGTACCCGCTTTACTCGTACGGAATATGGCAAGCCAACTAAAATGGGGGCTGCATTTTTTGAGGATATGCCACGTCAGACATGGCCAGTTCTTCCGATATATGATAGTAATGGTCATTTGTTCGGTAACTCTAATCCGATTTTGGCGTTACAAGATGGCGGGCGTACAACTTCGCAAACTGACTATATGTATCAACAGCTGGGAATTGTATTGGAACCAATTAAAAACTGGGTGACTCATATTGATTTTAATTATAAATCCAAGAGATATGATTGGCATGAATCTACCTATTATACTTATGTATATAATGCTTTAGGTGAGGCCACGATTAATTCTAAAGGTAATACCTCTGGTATTCGTGAAAATACGGAGAGGACAGACTATGTCAACTTGAATGCTTATTCTGAGTATAATTTTAATCTGAAGAATAATCACAATCTTAAGGTAATGGCTGGTTTCCAAATGGAACACAACAAATGGCATGGCTTTAGTGGAGGAAGACAAGGGGTTATAGTAAATGGTTACGATGAGATTGATATAACAACTGGAATGGATTATAAAGGGAATGCGGTTACTCCTACTATTGGCGGCTCCACTACCAGATGGGCAACAGCTGGTTTCTTTGGACGTATCAATTATGACTATAAAGGGCGTTATTTGGCAGAAGTTAACTTACGCTATGACGGTTCTTCCCGCTTTCGTAATGACAATCGCTGGGATATGTTTCCCTCATTCTCTTTGGGATGGAATATAGCTCATGAAGATTTCTGGAAATCGTTTGCAGAGGTGGTCAATTCATTGAAGATACGTGGCTCTTATGGTGAGTTAGGCAATCAAAATACTTCCAACCCTTATCCCACATATCAGGTGTTGGATATAAAGACAAATGCCGGTACATGGTTGCAAAATGGTAAGAAACCGAATATCACTAAGATGCCGGGTTTGATTAGTTCTACATTGACCTGGGAACGTATAAAGAGTTGGAATATTGGTTTGGACTGGGGATTGTTCGATAATCGCTTCACCGGTAGTTTCGATTATTTTGTACGTAAAACGACGGATATGGTAGGTCCGGCACCGACGTTACCGGAAATATTGGGAACGAATGTGCCTAAAACAAACAATACGGATTTGAAGACGTATGGCTTTGAATTGAGTCTAACTTGGCAGGATCGCTTGAAGAATGGGTTAGGATATAAGGCTACTTTCTTGTTGTCCGATTCACAAACTAAGATTCTGGCTTATCCCAATCCAAATTTGACAATCGGCACTTATACAGCTGGGCATTTGACCGGTGAACTCTGGGGATATGAAACGATTGGCATTGCAAAGTCTCAAGAGGAGATGGATGCTCATTTGGCTACTTTGCCCAATGGAGGACAAGATAAAGTAGGGACCAAGTGGGGGGCTGGAGATATTATGTATGCAGACCTAAATAAGGATGGTAAGATAGACTCTGGAGCCAATAAGTATGACGATCATGGCGATTTGAAAAAGATAGGTAACTCTACACCTCGTTTTCTGTTTGGTTTGGATTTGAGTGCCGATTGGAAAGGATTTGATGTACGTGCTTTCTTTCAAGGGGTTATGAAGCGTGACTATTGGCCTACGACAAGAAACTCTTATTTCTGGGGAGCTACTTGTGAAAATGTATGGTATTCTGTCGGCTTTAAACAACATTTGGACTATTTCCGTGAAGAACCTTATTATGGGCTGGAAGAGAACATCAATTCGTATTATCCACGCCCCTTGCTGAATAATACGAAGAATGTCAAGAAGCAAACCCGTTACCTGCAGGATGCTTCTTACATACGTCTGAAGAATCTGCAGATAGGCTATACCTTACCGGCAGCTTTCACCAATCGGATGGGAATTGCAAAGCTTCGTGTATTTTTCTCTGGCGAAAATCTTTGGACTGGTACTAAATTACCGGATATGCTGGATCCGGAAACTGTATTTGGTGGTGTCTCCACTACTGCTGGCCTCAACGGACAGTCTTATCCTATTTCGAAATCTTTGTCGGTAGGTGTAAACATAACGTTATAATCAATAAGAAAGACTATGAGATATACTATTTTAAAAAGTGCGGGAATTGCATTGATATTTGGTTTATGTACGATTTCCTGCAATGATTTTTTGGATGAGAAACCCACATCTGATATATTTTCTGATGCTTATTTTTCTGATGCTTCTCATTTAGAGGCTTATGCGAATAATTTGTATGTAGATTTTCTACCTTCCCATACAAGTTCGGCGGACTATGGTCTTCATGGCAAAGATAAAGATACTGATAACCAAGCTGCCAGAGGGGCGAATAACCGCTATACGTTGGATCGTTGGATGGTCTCACAACAAAATACATCGGATGGATATTATTTTGACAATATCCGTAAGTGTAATTATTTCTTTGAACAAGTTTTGCCAAAATATGAGGCAGGTGCTATTGGAGGGAATAAAGCAGATATTGAACAGTATATAGGAGAAATTTATTTTCTCCGTGCGCATGAATATTTCAAGCGTCTGCAATTGATGGGCGATTTTCCTATAGTTACCGCAGTGCTACCCGACCAGGAGGATGCGTTGATTAGAGCAAGTAAACGTGCTCCGCGTAACGAAGTGGCTCGTTTTATTATTTCTGACTTGGATAATGCGATTGATTTAATGAAGCCCACAAGTCAGATTGGACGCAAAACTCGCCTTAGCCGTGATGTGGCTCTATTGTTGAAATCGCGTGTGGCCTTGTATGAAGGTAGCTGGTTAAAATATTTTGCGAATACTCCTTTTGTACCTAATGGTCCAGGATGGCCAGGAAAGACAAAGGATTACAATGCGAACTATGAATATCCTACTGGAAGTGTGGAGGCAGAAAGCCTATATTTCCTAAAAATCGCGATGGAGGCGGCTAAGGAAGTGGCAGAAGTCTATAAAAATAGTCTGACTGCCAATACAGGAGTTGTTCCTCAAGATGCTGCTGAGCAGGAGAATCCTTTTATGGCTATGTTTTATGGTACAGATTTGTCCAAGTATAAGGAGGTGTTGCTGTGGAGAGAGTACAGCCAAGCATTGGGAGTTTGCCACAATGTAAACGAGATGGTCAATAAAAGTAATTATGGAGTAGGGGTTACTCGCGGTTTGGTAGAGGGATTCTTGATGGCGAACGGCATGCCTATCTATGCTGCTGGCAGTGGCTATAATGGAGATTTGACTATTGCGGATGTGCGTAAAGACCGTGACTCTCGATTGAGCCTTTTCTTGAAAGAACCGGGGCAAAAGAACATTTTGGTGAAGAATTCGGCCGGAACACAAGCAGTTCCGGTAGAGCCTATGCCTGACATCTTGTCCGGTGTAGATAATGGTTGTTACTCTACCGGATATGCTCTTCGTAAAGGGGGATCTTTCGATCAGATTCATTGTATGCAAGGTAAGGGCTTTACCGGTTGTCCGATATTTCGTGCAGCCGAAGCGTTGTTGAATTATATGGAGGCAAGCTATGAAGTGAATGGAACGGTAGATGCTAATGCTGCTGAATATTGGAAGATTCTGCGTAAGCGTGCCAGAGTAGATACTGACTTTGAGAAGACGATTGCCTTGACTGACATGCAGAAAGAAAAAGATAATGACTGGGGAGCTTATTCGGCTAACGTATTGGTGAATCCGACGTTGTTCAATATTCGTCGTGAACGTCGTAGTGAATTGATGGCAGAAGGTTTAAGAGATATGGACTTGCACCGCTGGAGGGCTATGGATCAGATGATTACTACTCCTTATCATATTGAGGGAATCAATTTCTGGGGTAGCGATATGCATGATGATCCGGCTTATAAAAATCCGAAAACGGGAGAAAGCTTATTGATTTGGGGAGCGGATAATAAAACTTCTAATGTATCGTCACCGGAACTGAGTAATTATCTCCGTCCGTATGAAAAAACGAATGCTTCTACCGTATTTGACGGTTATCGTTGGAAGATGGCCCATTATCTTTCTCCTTTGAGTATTTATCATTTTGATTATACAACGAAAAGCGGAAATATAGAAGATTCTCCTCTTTATCAGAATCCATATTGGCCTACTGTTCCTAATGAAGTAGCGATGCAGTAAGTGTTTTGCATAAACAGGGGCTTTTTGTTCCTTTATTTAAAAGTGAAGGTGTGTCAAAATAAAGTTTAGAACACAAATTACACAAATAATGCTTTCTTATACTTCTGATAATTAGAGCTTATTTGACTTGTAATTTGCGTTCTTTTACTCAGTTTTGGCACTCCCTTGCTTTTTTCTCATGAATAATAATTCTGATGTCACTACTGTCCCGTAAAAGTGGATAAATAGTTCTTTGAAATTATTGAAATATAGTCAATTACACGGTTTTTTGAAA
>PPYE01585087.1_pt1 | contig 32298 bp, 38 predicted proteins | sample 1559881 | NCBI WGS metagenome assembly PPYE01 (sample SAMN08240022, study PRJNA423297) | Human gut metagenome, whole genome shotgun sequencing project.
AGAGTGTGAAAATGAAACAGTTGAAAATAGGAAATGTTTTACTGGAAAATTCTTATGTACTCGGACCTATGGCAGGCGTAACAGACCTGCCATTTCGCTTGCTTTGCAAGGAGCAGGGAGCGGGTCTTCTGTGTATGGAGATGGTCAGTGCAAAAGGTATTTTCTATAATAATAAGAATACGGAAAGTCTGCTTCAGATTCATCCCGAGGAAGTGCCGGTATCGCTGCAGTTTTTTGGTTCAGATCCGAAGATCGTCAGCGAGATGGCGAAACGGGTCGAGGAACGTCCGTTTTCCATTCTGGATATCAACATGGGATGTCCGGTGCCAAAGGTCGTGCGAAACGGAGAAGGGTCTGCACTGATGAAGAATCCGAAGCTGGTATACGAACTGGTCAGTGCGACGGTAAAAGCAATCAAAAAGCCGGTTACCGTTAAGATCCGGAAAGGGTTCGATGATGAACATATCAATGCGGTGGAAATCGCGAAGATCATTGAAGAAGCAGGTGCGGCAGCAGTAGCTGTACACGGAAGAACAAGAGAACAGTATTATTCCGGAAAAGCGGACTGGGAGATCATCCGTCAGGTAAAAGAGGCAGTTTCCATCCCGGTGATCGGAAACGGAGATGTGACTTCCGGGGAAAAAGCAATCGCCATGCGTGAGCAGACAGGGTGTGACGGGGTGATGATTGCCAGAGGTGCTCAGGGGAATCCGTGGATCTTTTCGGAGCTTTTAGAATACGAAAGAACAGGACGGCTTCCTGACAGACCGGATGTGGAAGAAATCAAACAGACAATGCTTCGGCATGCCAGACTCCAGATCGAGTATAAAGGTGATTTTACAGGAATCCGGGAGATGCGCAAACATGTGGCGTGGTATACAAAAGGACTGTATGGGGCAGCCCGTCTGCGGGATCGGATCAATCAGGTTGAGAGCTATGCAGAACTGGAAAATCTCTTGACATCGTTATAACGATTGAGTATAATATTGAAATTGTGAAATATACTTGAATTAGAGATATGGACAGGCAGAAATGTCCTGTAAATACAGGAAAAAGCCGAAGATAAAGTTTTAAATAAAAGAGCAAGATCAGGAAAGAAAGGAAGCAGACAGGTATGGCAGAGGCAAAGAAGAGATTACTTACTTATGCAGGATTGAAAGCGCTGGAGGATGAACTGGAAAATCTGAAAGTTGTAAAACGTAAAGAAGTGGCAGGAAAGATCAAAGAAGCCAGAGAGCAGGGAGACCTTTCAGAGAACGCAGAATACGATGCGGCAAAAGATGAGCAGAGAGATATCGAAGCACGTATCGAAGAGCTGGAAGGCATTTTGAAAAACGCAGAAGTTGTAGTAGAGGATGAAGTTGATTTAGATAAGATCAATGTAGGATGTAAAGTAAAAGTATTTGACATCACATTTGACGAAGAGATGGAGTTTAACATTGTAGGTTCTACAGAGGCGAACAGCCTGGAAGGAAAGATTTCCAATGAGTCGCCGGTTGGTCAGGCTCTGATGGGTAAAAAAGTCGGAGATACTGTAGATGTAGAAACACAGGCAGGAGTGATCCAGTACAAAGTACTTGATATCAGCCGTTCTATGTAGTAGAAACCAGACCCCTTTATTACAAGGGGTCTTAATTCGCATTTAGGGAACACATAAAAGTGTACCGGATGCCCGAAAAGGAAGGAGAAAATATCGTGTCCGAACAGCAGAAAAAAGCACAGCAGGAACCAGATTTAAATCAGTTGAGAAAAGTTCGCCGCGAAAAACTGGCGGAAGGGAAATATCCAGTCTTACGTTGCAAGAGACAGCATCGGAGAAGAGTCTTATAAAGAGTTCAAAAAGATGGATGTAGGTGATGTGATCGGAATTACAGGAGAAGTATTTGAAACAAAGACAGGAGAAAAGTCTATTCATGCATCTTCTGTTACATTACTTTCCAAAAGCCTTCAGATTCTTCCGGAGAAATTCCATGGACTGACCAATACAGATATTCGTTACCGTCAGAGATATGTGGATCTGATCATGAATCCAGATGTAAAACAGACATTTATCAATCGTTCTAAGATCTTAAGTGCGATCAGAAGATATCTGGACGGACAGGGATTCCTGGATTTACGCTGATGGAGCTGTATCAGGCATATACAGATTACAATGGAATGATGGATCTGACAGAGAATCTGTACCGTCATGTTGCACAGGAAGTACTTGGAACCACTGTGATTGAGTATAATGGTGTGCAGATGGATTTAGGAAAACCGTTTGAGAGAATCACAATGGTGGATGCAGTGAAGAAATATGCAGGTGTGGACTGGAATGAAGTGGAGACACTGGAACAGGCAAGAGAGCTTGCAAAAGAGCATCATGTAGAGTTTGAAGAGCGTCACAAAAAAGGTGATATCCTGGCGCTGTTCTTCGAGGAATTTGCAGAGGAACATTTGATCCAGCCTACATTTGTTATGGATCACCCAATTGAGATTTCTCCGCTGACAAAGAAGAAACCGGAGAATCCGGAATATACAGAACGTTTCGAGTTCTTTATGAATGGATGGGAGATGGCAAATGCCTACTCTGAGCTGAATGATCCAATCGATCAGAGAGAGCGTTTCAAAGCACAGGAAGAACTGCTTGCGCAGGGAGACGATGAGGCAAACACAACAGATGAAGATTTCCTGAATGCATTGGAGATCGGTATGCCTCCGACAGGTGGTATCGGATTTGGAATCGACAGAATGTGTATGCTGTTGACAAACAGCGCAGCAATCAGAGATGTGTTGCTCTTCCCGACGATGAAAACTCGAACAGATGTTTGATTCTAAAGAACATCCAGGGTTTTCCGTAGAGCGAATGGCGTTCAATGGTTTGCTATAACTTTACTGACATTCCTATGGTGTCGTAAGGTGTTCAATAACTTTGTATGGATTTTCAGAAAAAACGAAATGGTCCTCTATGGATTGTCGAGTTTTGAAAATATCATTCATTTACAAATCAATAAAGTAAATTCTTGAGGAACAGGCTTAAGAATAGAAAGTGCGAGACACTTCGTTTTGGTAGAAATACCAATTCGAGGTGTCTTTTTTGTTTTCTTAAAACTTGCGCTAAAAAATTTTCGATGTGGAGGTAAAGAAGTTGAAGAAAAATCGAGGTCCGGATTTGGAAAAATATCTGGATGGTCATGGGCGCAGATTTGTAAATTACGCTCAGGGTGCAAAGTTGTATCGACTGCCATATTGGTCATTTGTACGAGTTGCAAAGGAAGCCGATTCTAATTATCCAATCAGAAAAACTTGCATTGTTGATTTGGATATTTTAGAGAATTTTTTAAAGGAGCACCCAGAAGTTGAAGAACGATTGGAAGAGACAAGGAGGAACACAGATGCCAAGACAAAGAAAAGAAAATCCTGAATTAGAGAAGATGGTGCGTGACAGACGTAAAAAGTTTGTTCGTTACGAAGAAGGCGCTCAGATTTATTCTATGGGATTTAATACTTTTAAGCAGCTCGCAAAAGATGCAGGAGCCGTGTATCACATAAAACGAGTTGTTTTAGTAAATTTGGAAATTATTGATGAATATTTGGAGGCGTTTCGAGATGAGGAATAATCAGGAATTAGACAAAGAGCAGCAAATGACGGATATCCCGAAATTAAAAATCAGAGTTCAGGGAACTAAGGAAGACATTGAGTGGTTTAATCATTTTTTAGAAAAGAGCTATTTAAAGATTATCAGCACTTCGCCTATGTTTTCAAACAAAGGAACTGTGCGCTATTTCAGAGAATACATTGATGTAAGAACAGGAGGACAAACAATATGAGTAAAGTTATTTCCGTAGTCAACCAAAAAGGAGGTACTGGGAAGACAACAACTACGGTCAATCTAGGTATTGGCCTTGCAAGAGCAGGTAAAAAAGTTTTATTGATAGATGCGGATCCACAAGGAAGCATGACAGTCAGTTTAGGGCATGATGAGCCAGATGATATAGAAATTACATTGGCAACAATTATGGGTGCGATGATTAATGAAGAAGAAATTCCTGAAGATTATGGAATCATTCATCACGAGGAAGGAATTGACTTTCTTCCGGCTAATATTGAATTGTCAGGTTTGGAAGTATCTCTGGTAAATGTTATGAGTAGAGAAACCTTGCTTAGGGGATACATCGAAATGGTTAAAAAGAACTACGATTACATCTTGATTGATTGTATGAGTTCATTAGGCATGGTTACGATCAATGCTTTAGCTGCTTCTGATTCAGTTGTGATTCCAGTGCAAGCGGCATATCTGCCGGTAAAGGGTTTACAACAGTTGATTAGGACGATTTTTAAAATCAAACGTCAGTTAAATCGCAGACTTAAGATTGATGGAATTCTGCTGACCATGGTTGATTCCAGAACGAACCATGCTAAAGATATTACGAACAAGGTTCGTGAGGCTTATGGAGCGAACGTAGATATTTTTGAATGTGTGATTCCATTATCGGTTCGCGCGGCAGAAACCAGTGCTGTAGGAAAAAGTATTTTTGTATATGAACCAAAAGGCAAAGTGTCAAAGGCATACCAAGCGGTAACAGAGGAGGTACTGAGTAGATGAAACAGAGAGTTGGAGAAAAAATAAAATTAACATCTTTCAATGATTTGATGGGAATTCCAGAGGGAGAATCTTCTGTTGAAATTGAAATCAAGAGAATAGTTCCTTTCCAGAATCATCCGTTTAAAGTGAAAGACGACGAAAAAATGGAAGAACTGATGGAAAGTATTCGCTTGCAGGGGATTTTGACACCAGTATTGGTTAGACCGGATGATACAGATGGATATGAAATGATTTCTGGCCATCGCAGAATGCACGCGGCGCAGCGTTTAGGTTTAGAAACAATTCCGGCGATCGTAAAAGAAATGACCGATGATGAGTCTACCATAGCAATGGTAAATGCTAACATACAGCGAGAGGAGCTGTTGCCAAGTGAACGAGCATTTGCATATAAGATGAAGCTGGAAGCAATGAAAAGACAAGGCAGTAGACGAGATTTAACTTCGGGACAAAATGTCCCGAAGTTGGCAACAGATACAATCGGAGCAGAAAATGGAGAAAGTGGGCGACAGGTAAAGCGATATATCCGCTTGACTGAGCTGATTCCAGAATTACTGGATATGGTCGATGAAAAACGTTTGGGATTCACGATTGCGGTTGATATCTCTTATATCAGTCAGGATATTCAGAAGTGGCTGTATGAGTACATCAAGGAAAACGGAGTAATCAAACCTGAACAAGTTGCAAAGTTGAGAGAACATTTGCAACATAGCAAAATCAACCAGATGGAAATGATTCAACTTCTGAACGGCAGTTTGAAAGGAAGAATTCCATCGAAGAAAGTTACATTGTCTGAAAAGAAGTTGTATAAATATTTTCCTCCACACTACTCTGCTTCGGAGATGGAAGGTGTGATTGTGACACTTCTGGAAGAATGGAAACAAAGACAGGCAGGTGAATAATATGAAGTTTGATTATTATTATGGTTCACAGGCAGACCAATTTAGCTTTATCAGAATTCCAAAAGCAATGCTGACAGAGAAGATGTTTTCTTCTCTGTCGCTGCAGGCAAAGATGTTATATGGTATTCTATTAGACCGTATGGGACTGTCTATGAAAAATGGATGGTTCGATGCTGAAAATAAGGTATATATTATTTATCAGATTACTGAAATTCAGGAAGATTTAGGCTTTTCGAAGAAAAAAGCAATTGAATATTTGAATGAGTTGGAAATATTTGGTCTTGTAGAGAAAAAACGTCGTGGTCTTGGATTGCCTAGTATTTTATATGTTAAGAGTTTTCTGTTGCAGAAAGATTGTTCTAAGTCAGAGTTTGATCAGAATGATGGTACTTCCAGAAGTGCTAAAGGGGGAATTTCTAAAGGATTTGAGGTTGTCGTAGATACAATTGAAAATGATGAAATGGTAGTGAGTCAAAAGCAGGAAAACAGCGAAAAGGCAATGAAAGAACTCAGAAGTGCAGATTTGGATACTTCAAGAAGTGTCGATTTGGGTACTTCAAGAGGTGTGTTTTCGACACCTCAAGAAGTGTTAGATTGGGCACCACTTATTAATAATACTAAAGAGAACGATATTGAGGAGAGTAATAATAAATCAAATCATATCTTATCTGCGAGTGTTTCAGGCGGATATGATTGTGATATGATAAGTGAGATGGATGCATATACAAAAATCATCAAGGAGAATATTTCTTTTGAGGATCTTCTGGTAGCTTATCCATACGAGAAAGAAACGATCGAGGGAATTATGCAGTTGATTCTGGAAACTGTTTTAAATAAAAACGAGTTGATGGTCATTGCGAGTAATACATATCCGGTTGCTCTTGTGAAAAGCAAGTTCCTAAAATTAAATTATTCTCATATTGAGTATGTTATGGATTGCTTTAAAGGCAATACATCAAAAGTGAAGAACATAAAAAAATATTTACTGGCTGCATTGTTCAATGCTCCATCTACAATGGACAGCTACTATCGTGCAGAGGTAAATCATGATATGCCGTATATGACTATGGCGAGATTGGAGGCATTATGATTATTTTGAAATGGATAGGAAGATTATTAGCGATTCCGGTATTGTTGTTAATTTCTTTGGCATGGCTTGTTGTTAAAGCAATAACTGCACTTTATGGATTGTGTTATGGCCTGCTTGGAATTGGAATCGTAGTGGCAATGCTTTTATTCCTGGCTTATCAGGAATGGGCGAATGTGATTGCACTAATTGTGATTGCTGTCGCGGCATTTGCGATTCTATTTGCAGGAACTTTCATTCAGGTTATGTTGGAAGAAGCAAACAGCGGTTTAAGAAGATTATTAAAAGCATAAAGAATGGAGAAGGTGTTATGAACAAAGATGTAAAGTATATTCAGTTGCCCCCTATTCCGGAAGATATTGAGATGCCGGCTCTTGAAGCTATTTGGTTGATTGCAAAAATGTCACATGAAGAACGCGAGGATGCGCTTGTACAGTTACAAGCGATGTTAGGCGACGAAGATACAGGTGAGATGGATTGTGATACTTTGCAGGAAATTTTAGATAAATACGGAGATGTAGAAGAGGACAATGTCTTTTCAGAATACATAGAATGTATCAGACGACTTCTTGCCAAATTAGTGCTGGAATCTTATGATGTAGCAGCGTATGTTTATCAGAAACGCTGCGTAGAGAAACTGAGTTTAGAAGAGATAATGGCAACAACCAGAGTATCGTCGGATGCATTGAAGATGTTTGTGAAGTATTTTGATTTGAGGTGCATAAAGTAGAACGCTCAAAAAAATGTAGGTTTATCGCTTGACAAAGGAATAAAACCATCATATAATAAAACCAACAAAAAAATGTAGGTTAAGGAGAGCGCATATGAAAACAAATGAAATCATTAAAGAAATCAATAACAAATTTGCAGAAACTTATAAAAATGCGTCACCATTTGTTGATTCGGGTGAACTGTGGAATTTTTGCATGGATACGATTAAAAATCCAATTACATTAAGTAATATTGTTTTTGCGAATGATATGGGAATTCCACCTGTAAAATCATTAGTGACGATTTATAAAAGAAAAATGTTTCCAGATTCCACATTTCAGTTTACTGGTCTTCAAAGTCAATATATGGGTGCTTTAATGGGGTTTGTATTTAAGTTTGTATTGGGGTATCAATCTCAAAAAGAAAGATGTAAGGTGGAATTTTTGGGGGTAAAGACTGCAACAAGATTTTTAGAAGGTCCAGTTATCGATTTCGAAGAATAACAGAATATAGAAATTCTTTTTGGCTTGTATTTCCTTTCGTTGGGAAGTGCAGGCCTTTTCTTTTTATCAATTTTTCAAATCAAATCTGCACTCGCAGAAAAATTTTTCAAAAAAATAAAAAAAGCGTCGTTGGAAATCAGGTTATCCGTCCCCACCTAAAAAGTAGAGGGGCAAAAACCCCGACGAACCTTGAAAACAGAATAAGCAGCATTCCGGTTTATATCCGTTTGGGCGAAGCAACAAATATTCTGGCGCGAGGACCTGTTTTACAGTGAGCGATCAACAGAGATACGAAACAGACCAGTGGTGTGGTCTGATTGCCACGAAGTCCAGATTGGGATAATGATACTTCCGTCTAGTCACGTACAAGATACGTGGGCGGCTCGGTGAGTTCCACGGAGAGGTGAGAGTCCTATGAGTACCTACCAGGTACGGGCTGGAGTGTTCCCAATGAAATCAGGGATGTCGGGGACAAATTTGATTCAAACAAATTAATGGCAAAAACTATGTGGCGGAGCCATGTGTTCCGCCATATCCTTTTGCAATTAAGGTTGCAAATGCTTTTGTCCACACCAGAAGCAAGTGCAGATAATTGTAGAAAAAATAAAGACTTAGGAGAAAGCAAATATGAGTGAAATGAAAAATGAAGTCAGATATGCAGACGATAAACCTAAATCTTGCGAGTATTGCTATTGGTGGGAGCCACAGGTGAAAACATGCGTGTTGGGTGAAGATAAATGTTATTATATTTTACCTGATAAGCCAAAGAAGAAGACAAGTCAATGTGATGGCTGTCCTTATGGACGTAATAATCCATGCATCGGTTTTTGTATGAAAAAACTGCTGGGGCAGAAATCATGAAGGCCAATATGCGAGGGTATCTGATGTTCTATGAACAGATGATGATGCAGGTGCCTGGAACAGATGACAATATAAAAGAAGATGCTATGTGCATCGGCTGTCAGTATCACAGGAAGGACTTCGAGTACCGATACTGCCTTTATACCGAATGTCCTTATGTGAAAGGTCATAAAACATTCAGGAAGGAGGCATACGAGATTGGCAGCAAATAAAAGATACTATTGGTTAAAGATGAAGAAAAGTTTTTGGGATGAACCTTCCGTACTTTTCTTAAGAAATCTTCCCAGCGGAGATACCCTGGTGATCATCTATTTGAAGTTACTCTGTATGAGCTTGCAGAATAATGGAATCATTTATTTTGAGGGAACTTACGGAACTGTGGAAGACGAGATTGCACTTTCTCTTAGAGAGGACAAGATGATGGTACAGATGGCACTTTCTGCTATGAAGCAAGTAAATCTGGTCGTAATGGGAATGGATGATCTGGAAATGCAGTTTACTAGAATTGGAGAGATGGTTGGCATTGATTCTGAGAGTGCATCTGCAAAGAGAGTACGTGAACACCGTGCCAGAAAAGCGTTAGAACAGCAGCAAGTGTTAGGTGTTACAATGAAACAGGAGAGTAACGCTGTTGTAACAAACGGTAACACAGAGATAGAGAAAGATAAAGAAATAGAGACAGAAAAAGAGTCAGAGGGTCTTGGTCTCTATCGAAATGTATTTCTTACTCCAGAAGAATATCAAAATCTGAAAGATCTCTATCCGGCAGACTATATGCAGAAGATAAACAATCTTTCTATTTATATGGTATCTGCAAACAAAAACTATCAGAACCATTATATGACTATCTGTCGTTGGGCTAGAGAAGATGCTAAAAGAGAAAAAACGCAGAGCAATACAAGCAAGCAACGTTTGGTATCAGAGATGGATTATTCCTTTAAGGAAGGGGAGAGCTTATGATGGAGCAGCAAGCCGATTATGTAGGAGAAGATGGTATTCTCTATTGTGGAATTTGCAAAACCAGAAAGCAATACAATCCTTCTTTTAATGGGAGAGTGATGCTTGTCAGGGTTCCTTGCAAATGTGAGCAGGAGCAGAGACAAAAAGAAGAGGAAGAACGCAGACGAGATGAAGAAATTGCAAGAATACGCAGGATGAAAACAACATGTATTCATGATAAAGGACTTCTCGATTGTACGTTTGCAAATGATGACGGTTCTGTAAAACAGATGAATGTAGCAAAATGGTATGTTGATACCTGGAAAGAACGTAAATCAAGAAATGATGGTTTACTTCTTTGGGGAAATATTGGAACTGGGAAGACGTTCTTTGCCGGGTGTATTGCAAATGCTCTGATAGAGCAGGGTGAATCAGTATTGATGACCAATTTTGCCAAAATCCTGAATACACTCAGCGGGATGTATTCAGAAGAGAAAAATGAATTTATTGCAAGCCTGATGAGATATTCCCTTCTCATTATTGATGATCTGGGGATTGAGCGTAATACTGAATACGCAAAAGAACAGGTTTACAATATCATTGATGAACGATATAAGGCAAAGCTGCCACTTATCGTTACGACTAACTTAACATTGGAACAGTTGAAGGACGCTGACGAGCTGATGTATAAACGCATCTACGACAGGGTCCTTTCTATATGTGTTCCAGTTTCATTCAGAGGCGAAAGCCATCGTAAACAGGAACATGTAGAACGTACAAAAACAGTAATGGAAGAAATCATGAAATTGGAGGATTAGAAGATGAAATATAAGATGGACGAAGATCGTGTGATGGAATCATTAGAAATTTTGTTTGATATGTTTGATGAAGATGAATTAGAAGAACTGGACCTATATGATTCTGATGGTTTAGCTCTTTCAACGGTGGCAGCAATTCAATATGCAGAAACAATATATCCGTTTGTTTGCAAAAATATGACCGAAATTCCAGTAAATGTTGTGTCTTTGACAAAGAACAAGAAATCAATTTTATCTAAGAATAAGGTTTCTAAAATTAAGGGTTGTCCAATTTTATATGTTTCAAAGACAAAAGAAGAGGATAAGGACTTTGATGTGTCAGCTTACATGGAATTATGGCTGTTAGAGGATGGACGTTTTGCAGAAATTACGGCTATACAATTCGGAACTGAGGAATATGTAGTTTTACGCCGAGAATTCAAACGTATCGTAAAAAGAAAAAATCATTTGTTTTTTAGCCTCGGACATTTAGAAGATGCTTTAGAAACTATAGAAATGGACTTATTGATAGAGCAGTTACAGAAGGAGGGAAATAAATAATTGAAAAGATGGTTAAGAGAGTGCGTGTACCCACCCTGGTGTTTTATTGAAGCAAGATAATCACAGGAAGGGAGGAATGTCATGCAAGATGAAGTGAACACCAAAGTTGTTGCGCTGGCAATCCGAACCGGAACCCAGACCACCAAAGTAACAGCGCAGGTGTTAAAAGCAGCAATGCAGAAATTTCTGGCCGAGGCGGAGAAAGCAAAAACGACGCAGGCCAGTAAGACTTATCACGGTAAACAGACGATTGACCAGCTTATGCGTCAGAATACAGGGTTGACCAATATTGAGGTGACGGATCAGAATATAAAGTCTTTTGAAAGAGTAGCAAAGAAATATAACATTGACTTTGCCTTAAAGAAAGACAAATCTGCTGAACCGCCTCGATATCTGGTCTTTTTTAAAGCCCGTGATGTAGATGTAATGACTGCAGCTTTTAAGGAATTCTCTGCAAAAGAGCTGGATAAATCAAAGAAACCGTCTATCAGGAAACTTCTTTTCAGGTCTCAGGAAAAGGTACGTAACCAGAAAGAACGTGAGAAAGTCAAAACAAAAGACAGGGGGCAGGAGTTATAAGTATTGATTACAAGAAACTCATAATCCCGAATATTCCATATCTGATCTTCTGGTATTTGGCAGATAAGATTGGTTGGCTGTATCGAATGACGGAAGGAGAGCAGTTTGCTATCAGACTGTACAATACCTTTTTGAATTTTGGAATAGCATTTGAGAATCCATTGCCAAGTTTTCATCCGGCAGATATGGTAGTTGGTATTGTTGGAGCGGTGGCCGTGAGGCTGATCATTTATTTTAAGGGAAAGAATGCGAAGAAATATCGTCAGGGTATGGAGTATGGTTCTGCCAGATGGGGAACCACTCAGGATATCAAACCTTATATGGATGAGAAGCCGGATAACAATATCATATTAACTGAGACAGAAGGGCTTACCATGAGCAGTAGGCCGAAACAACCGAAATATGCTAGAAATAAGAATGTAGTAGTCATAGGTGGAAGTGGATCCGGTAAGACCAGATTCTTTGTAAAACCAAATCTAATGCAGATGCATTCATCTTATGTTGTTACCGATCCAAAGGGAACAGTCCTTTTGGAAGTGGGGCACATGCTGCAGAAAGGCGGGTATGAGATTAAGGTTTTAAATACCATCAATTTTAAAAAGAGTATGCATTATAACCCATTTGTGTACATCCGTTCAGAGAAGGATATCTTGAAACTGGTAAATACAATTATCGCGAATACGAAAGGAGATGGCGATAAATCTGGTGAAGATTTTTGGGTGAAAGCAGAAAAATTATACTATCAGGCATTGATTGGTTACATCTGGTATGAAGCGCCGGATGAAGAAAAGAATATCATTACTCTCCTGGAGATGATCAATGCTTCAGAGGCAAGAGAAGATGATGAGAACTTTAAAAATGCTGTCGATCTCATGTTTGACGAACTTGAAAAGAGGGAGCCGGAACATTTTGCAGTGAGGCAGTATAAGAAATACAAACTGGCTGCCGGCAAGACAGCAAAGAGTATTTTGATTTCATGTGGTACAAGGCTGGCACCATTTGATATTGCAGAGCTGAGAGAAGTTATGAGCTATGATGAGCTGGAACTTGATACTCTTGGAGAAAAGAAAACAGCTCTTTTCATTATTCCATCGGATACAGATGGAACATTTGACTTTGTAACAGCCCTTTGTGTCAGTCAGATGATGAACATCTTATGTACCAAAGCGGATGACGAATATGGCGGAAGACTTCCAATCCATGTACGTTGTCTGTTCGATGAATTTGCCAATATCAAAATTCCAGATATGCAGAGATTGATTGCGGTAATCCGAAGTCGAGAGATTAGTGCATGTCTGATCTTACAGTCACAATCCCAGTTAAAGGCAATCTATAAGGATCATGCCGATACGATTTTGGGTAACTGTGACGCAACTTTATTTCTTGGTGGAAAAGAAAGTTCTACCTTGAAGGAAATGTCTGAAATGCTCGGCAAAGAGACGATTGATCTTTATAACACATCTGACACCAGAGGAACCAACCGAAGTTATGGCATTAACTATCAGAAAACAGGGAAAGATCTGATGTCAAAAGATGAGTTGGCGGTCATGGATGGTGGTAAATGTATCTTGCAGCTTCGTGGTGTAAGACCATTTTTCAGTAATAAATTTGATATCACCAAACATAAACGTTATGGCGAACTGGCAGACAGTAATCCGAAAAATACTTTTGATATCGAAAAGTATATGAAGCATCGATTGGTCTTAAAAAAGAATGAGCCAATTGAAATACACGAGATTGATCTCGGAGAGGAAATAGAAACAATATGAATACAAAATTAACGCAGGCAGGTTTTGCAACAAATAAGCAGAACTTGCCTTTTTTGCGTTCTTAGACAAAAAGGAGGAATTGAATGGCATTTTTTGCTAGTGCAGTAGGTGTATTACAGACTTTAGTTATTGCTCTTGGAGCAGGTCTTGGTATCTGGGGAGTTATCAACCTGATGGAAGGTTATGGTAACGATAATCCGGGTGCAAAGTCACAGGGGATGAAGCAGCTCATGGCAGGCGGTGGTGTTGCTCTTATCGGTACAACTTTAGTTCCGTTGCTGTCCGGTTTATTTTAACTGGCAGAGGAAATAGAAAATTATTAACGTGTTCTGGGGTGTTCAGTAGTGAGCATCCCTTTTTTGATGGAAAGGAGGATGCGGATGGCGTTTTTTGCTAGTGCAGTAGGTGTACTGCAGACCTTGGTCATTGCTCTTGGAGCAGGTCTTGGTATCTGGGGAGTTATCAACCTGATGGAAGGTTACGGTAACGATAATCCGGGTGCAAAGTCACAGGGGATGAAGCAGCTCATGGCAGGTGGCGGTGTTGCTCTTATCGGAACAACTCTTGTACCACTTCTTTCGGGCTTGTTTTAAACTTTGCTGCATGGTTCCAACCGGACCATGCAGTATTTCAGAAAGTTAGGAGGAAGTAGCGGTTGTTTGATTTATTTGAAAAGATCGAGGAGGCCATAAGGGATCTTCTCACCAATTTTGTATCGAGCAATCTGACTACCATGTTCACCGATGTAAATGATAAGACTGGAACCATTGCTGCGGAGGTCGCACAGACTCCGCAGGCATGGAACAGTAGCATTTTCAATATGATAGAAAACTTATCAAATACCGTTATCATTCCGATTGCGGGAATGATCATCACTTTTGTCTTGTGTTATGAACTGATCAGTATGATCACCGAGAAGAATAACATGCATGATATGGATACCTGGATGTTTTTTAAGTGGTTTTTCAAATCATTTATTGCTGTCTATCTGGTGACTAATACATTTGATATCACGATGGCGATATTTGATGTTGGCCAACATCTGGTCAATTCGGCGGCAGGAGTGATAGGTGGAAGTACATCCATTGATATTGCAACGACCATTTCAGCAATGGAAACTGCCATGGAATCAATGGAGTTAGGTGAACTGTTGCAGCTTTCGTTGGAAACAATGTTAGTTTCGATGTGTATGAAGATCATTTCTATCTTGATCACAGTCGTTCTTTATGGACGTATGATTGAGATTTATCTGTACACGTCAGTAGCACCGATTCCGTTTGCAACTATGACAAACAGGGAATGGGGTCAGATTGGAAATAACTATGCAAGAGGACTTCTGGCATTGGGATTCCAGGGATTTTTCATCATTGTGATCGTAGGCATTTATTGCGTACTGGTCAATTCAATGACGGTCGCTGCGGATATCCATTCAGCGTTGTTCTCCATTGCAGCATACACCGTGATCCTTTGTTTTGCATTGTTTAAGACTGGAGGTATATCACGCTCCATTTTCAATGCACATTGATAGCGGTATAAATGAATGATGAAAGGAAGTGAAAAAGATGGCATATGTGCAGGTTCCGAAGGATCTGACGAAAGTAAAGACCAAAGTGATGTTCAACCTGACTAAGAGACAGCTTATCTGTTTCGGGCTGGCAGGTGTTACAGCAGTACCGGTCTATTTTCTTTCCAGAGGATTATTGGGAAATACAATGGCAGCAATGGCTATGATTGTGATAGCAATGCCATTTTTCATGTTTGCCATGTACGAAAAAGATGGAAGACCGTTGGAGAAGATTCTGATGAATATGATCCAGGTGAAATTCAAAAGACCTGGTATCCGACCATATAAGACTGAAAATTTCTATGCGGTCATCCAAAAAGAGATTTACGAGAAGGAGGTACTTGGTATTGGCAAAGAAGACTACGAAGGAGTCAGAAACAAACAGAAAAAACGTGCCGGTAAGAACAAAGGTTAAATCCGGACAGGAACATGGTTCTATTCTTTCGGGAGAGCAGAAGAAAAAGTTAGTGAAACAAAAGCTCCGTGAAAAGAAGAACAGCAGTGTTCCGAGAACAGCACAGCAGAGTATTCCATATCAGGAAATGTTCCGTGATGGCATTTGCCGTGTAGATGACCGACACTATACAAAGTGTATCATGTTCGGGGATATCAATTATCAGCTGGCACAGAATGAAGATAAAACAGCAGCATTTGAATATTGGTGTGATTTTTATAATTACTTTGATCCGAGCATTTCTGTACAGATCAGTTGTATGAATCAGTATGTGAATGTAAGTGAAATGGAAGGAAATATTGAACTTCCAGTGAAACAGGATGGATTTGATGAAATTCGTAAGGAATACGAAGGAGTATTAAAGACGCAGCTTGCCAAAGGCAATAATGGCTTGATGCGAAAAAAGTATGTGACTTTTGGTATTGAAGCAGAAAATGTAAAAGTGGCAAAACCACGACTAGAGCGTATCGAAACGGATATTATCAATAACTTAAAAGCAATGGGAGTTGCTTCCCATCCACTTTCGGGATTTGAACGTCTGAAATTGTTATATCAAACGATGAATCCGGATACAAAGGAACCATTTGTGTTTAACTATGATATGGTTGCGAGAACTGGACTTTCTACAAAGGACTTTATCTCACCGACCAGTTTTAACTTTGGAAATAAGGCATATTTTCAGATGGGAAATAACATTGGTGCGGTATCATTCTTACAGATCTTAGCACCGGAACTTTCCGATAAGATGCTGGCAGAGTTCCTTGATATGGATAACTCCATTGTGATAAATCTGCATGTGCAGAGTATCGACCAGGCAAAGGCAATCCGTCAGATTAAGATGAAGATAACGGACCTGGATAAAATGAAGATTGAAGAACAGAAGAAAGCTGTTCGTGCCGGTTATGATATGGACGTGCTTCCGTCAGACCTTGTAACGTATGGCGGCGAGGCAAAGAAACTTCTGGAGGACCTGCAGAGCAGAAATGAAAGAATGTTTCTTGTGACTGTACTCATTATGAATACAGCAGATACAAAAAGAAAACTGGATAACATTATCATGCAGACAGCAGGTATCGCACAGAAATATAACTGTGCACTGAAACGTCTGGATTATCAGCAGGAAGCAGGTGTCATGAGCAGTATCCCAATCGGTATCAATCAGATTGATATTCAGAGAGGGCTGACTACTTCGGCAACTGCTATTTTTGTGCCATTTACCACGGAAGAATTATTCCAGGATGGAGAGGCACTTTACTACGGAATCAATGCGATCAGTAATAACATGATCATGGCAGACAGAAAACTGTTAAAGAATCCGAATGGCTTGATCCTTGGTACTCCCGGTGCTGGTAAATCTTTCTCTGCAAAAAGAGAGATGACCAATGCGTTTCTGATCACACAGGATGATATCATCATCTGTGATCCAGAGGGTGAGTACAGTCCCTTAACGCAGATGCTTAAAGGTCAGGTGATACGTATTTCACCGAATAGTAAACAGTATGTGAATCCAATGGATATCAACTTGAATTATTCGGAAGATGAATCACCAATTTCATTGAAAGCAGATTTTGTGTTATCGCTCTGTGAACTGATCGTAGGGAATAAAGGCGGTCTGGAACCAGTGGAAAAGACCATCATCGACCGTTGTGTGCGATTGATCTACAGAAAATATCTGGAAAATCCGGTTCTGGAGAACATGCCGATTTTGGAAGACCTTTATAACTGTATTTTGGAACAGGAAGAGATCGAGGCAAAGCGTATTGCGACAGCCCTTGAAATCTATGTAAAAGGTTCTCTGAATGTATTTAATCATCGAACCAACGTGGATATCAGCAACCGTTTGGTGTGTTTTGATATCAAGGAGCTTGGAAAACAGCTTAAAAAGATTGGGATGCTGGTCGTACAGGATCAGGTCTGGAACAGAGTTACGATCAACAGAGAAGCACACAAATCCACGAGATATTATATTGATGAGATGCATCTGCTTTTGAAAGAAGAGCAGACGGCAGCATATACCGTAGAAATCTGGAAGCGATTTCGTAAATGGGGAGGAATCCCGACAGGTATCACTCAAAATGTAAAGGACCTTTTGGCTTCTCGTGAAATTGAAAATATCTTTGAGAACTCTGATTTTGTTTATATGCTCAATCAGGCAGGCGGCGATAGACAGATCCTTGCAAAACAGTTAAATATCAGTCCTCATCAGCTTAGTTTTGTTACCAATTCTAATGAAGGTGAAGGGCTGCTTTTTTATGGGAATACAATCATTCCATTCAAGGATAAGTTCCCAAAAGAAACAAAGTTGTATGCGATTATGACGACAAAACCGTCCGAGAAATTAGAAGAGATTTAGAAAAGGAGGAAGCAGTATGAAAGTGGATGTAAGAAATTGCAGCGGATATCATTGCGTGCCGGATATGGTTGTAAAACAGGTATTTACAGATATGGACAGTCTGGGAATGATGCTGGGTGAGCTTATCGGCCTTTATGAAAAAGAGAGTCGATTGAAGAAGCACCATAGAGCATATCTTCATGTCAGAGAATATGCAGATAAAGCATGCATCCGTTACAAAGAGAATATGAAAGAGATTGCAGGGCATTGGACAGACAGGAAACTCACATGTGAGGATATGGGATGCAAAAGTCCTACGGATGATCCGTATGTAGAAGAGGTACTGAATGAAGATCCGATGGAAGCTCCGAAAGAGGAAGTGGAATTTTCCAAACTTCCAAAAGGAATGGTCCTTATGACCAGTGATTCTCTGGGAGTGATGCATGATGATGTGATTTGTCTTACAGAAGCATTGGATACAATGGTCGCCATGTTTAAGGCACTTGCGGCTGGTTGTCCGATGACAAAAGAAGATATGGAATCGGTAGTCAATATGACTTCTGCTATGTCAGAAGAAATCTTTCGGCGCTGGGAAGAAGCAGAGATGATCGAACTTGACTAAGGAAGGAGAATGTCTAAATGCATGATGATTTGGAAGTAGGTGCAAGAGCACGGTTGCCCGATGAGGAGAAATCTCCAAAGAAAAAGGGGAAACGAAAGCAGTTGCAATTTGATAAAGAAGAACTGGAGGGAGTCAGCGAAGAACAATCTGCTGACTCTTCCTCTTTTTCAGGAGAAGAGACAAATACAGATCCAGGTGCTGAACCGGCAAAAAGTAAACGTATGTCTCGTTTGGAAGAAAAATCAGAACGAACCAATGAGCGACTGGAGAAGGAAAAAGAAAAACTTCCCACGAAGAAAAAAATCAAAAAGCAGCGTTTGTATGAGGAAGAAACCGGTAAGGCAAAGACCAGGCTCTATTTTGAAGATGAAGTGGTACAGCCAAAATCCGGAAAGGGAATGATTGTAAAAGCCGGTACAAAAGCAAAGAATGCTGCAACTCTTGCTGTAGGCGCAAAGGTACACGGTAAGGTCAGTGAAGTGGAAGATGAAAATCTTGGTGTGAAATCGGCACATCAATCTGAAATGGCTGCTGAAGGTGCCGGAAGGGCAATTAAGGCAGGAATCAAACATCAGAAAAAGAAACCTTATAAGAAAGTTTCTAAGCTGGAAATGGAGGCTGAAAAAGCCAATACAAGGCTCTTGTTTGAAAAGTCGCTGGAAGAAAACCCCGAACTAAAGAAGAGTAGACTCAGCAAATATTTTCAGAAACGAGAAATCAAGAGAAGATATGCGGCGGCTTATAAAGCAACAAAAAATGGTGCCGAAGCAGTGGCAGCGACCAGTACAGCTGCTGGTCAGAGTGCGTCGGTTGCAGCGAAAGCAAAAAGCGTTGTAACGACGTTTGCTAAAAAGAATACGGCTGTAATTGCAACAGGTGGCTTTATCCTTGTGGTATTTGTGATGTTTCTTTCCGGTCTTGGAACGATGGGAACTATGATATCTCAGACAGGTGGTGCAGTGGTGGAATCCACCTATTTAAGTTCTGATGAAGATATTTATGCAGTTGATGAAGCGTATGCAGACCTGGAAGCTGCTTTGCAGTCTCAGGTTAATAGCATTGAGACAACGTATCCTGGATATGATGAATATCGCTATCAGATCGATGAGATCACGCATGATTCTTATGCTCTTATCTCTTATTTTTCAGCAAAGTATGGAGATTTTCGGGCTGCAGATGTACAGAGCGAGATTCAGGGATTATTTAATCAGCAGTATTCCATGAGAGTCTGGGATGAAACAGAAACGAGGACAAGGACAGAGACAAGGACCGGGACCAGAGAAGTAACGGATCCGGAAACAGGAGCAACAACAACGGAAGAGTATGAATATGAAGTTGAAGTGGAGTATGAATACCACATCTTGAATATTCAGGTAACAAATAAAGGTCTGGATGCGATTGCTTACGAAAGCCTGAATGATGATCAGAAGAGATATTATCAGATTTATCAGGCAAGTCTTGGTAACCGTTCTTATCTGTTTGGAGACAGGATCTTAGCCGGAAATGTAGCAGGTGGCGGTATGTCTTATGATATTCCACCGGAAGCCCTTACCGATGCAAAATTTGCAAACATGATCCATGAAGCAGAAAAGTATCTTGGATATCCGTATGTTTGGGGTGGTGCAAGTCCATCAACAAGTTTTGACTGTTCAGGTTTTGTTTCCTGGGTCATCAATCATTGTGGAAATGGATGGAATTACGGAAGACTTACAGCGGAAGGCCTTAGAGGAATCTGTACGTATGTGTCTCCGGGAGATGCAAAGCCTGGAGATCTTATCTTTTTCCAGGGGACCTACAACACAAGCGGAGCAAGCCATGTTGGTATTTATGTGGGAGATGGAATGATGATCCATTGTGGAAATCCGATCCAGTATGCTTCGATTGAGACAAATTACTGGCAACAGCACTTTATGTGTTTTGGAAGATTAGATTAAGGAGGAATTGGATGAATAAGAAATTGGATAAAACCCGTGAAAATATCCGTAAAACGGAAAAACAGATGCGTGAACTGGATGAATACTTAAAAACACTCCGATTGCAGGAAAAGCAGCTGGAGGATGAAGAGATCATCAAACAGATCCGCAGTATGAACGCAAAGGATGGGGATGTCATGGATGTACTTCGTATGGTGCAGAACATGAACACTCCTGTTCCGGCTGAACCGGAATATAACGAAAGTGAGGGTATGGAATATGGTGAATAAAAAGATGAAGAAAGTCTGGCTGATCTTAACGCTTTGCCTGACGTTGATATTTGGAAGCTCTATTAATGCCTACGCATATGTAGACGAATCTGCCACGACGGAAACATCAACCGAAACAGCGGTAACTGTGGAAGAAGAACTTTCAGCGGATACAGAAAGTGAGACAGATGAAGAACCAACAGAGGAAACAGAAAATAGTGGAGCTTTTTCCGAGGCAGGCAACCTGTCTCTTTTAGATGACGTTGGAAGTGATACTGCGAAAGAACTGGAATATATGACTGTTCAGACAAAAAGCGGTGCGGTGTTCTATTTAGTGATCGACCGCAGCGCAGATACTGAGAATGTATATTTTCTCAATCAGGTAGATGCTGCTGATTTGATGGCGATCATGGATGACGCAGAAAAACAGGAATATGAAAATTCTTTACAGGAAGAAGTAACAGAAGTTCCTGAAACACCGACAGAGGAAGAACCAGTTGTCGAAGAGGAACCAGTGGAAGAAGAGAAGCCGGATTTACAGACCAACAATCTAGCATTGTTTGGTGTCATCGGTGTGATCGCAGTAGCTGTTATTGGCGGCTATGCATTTATGAAAAAGAAAGCAAAAAAAGATGGCGCTGATCTGGAAGAAGACTTGGAATTCTATGATGATGAAGAGTATGAGAATGAAGATGAAGTAGAGAATCAGGAAATTGAATTTATAGATCTGGAGGAAGAAGAAAAATAAGATATCGAGTTTATTTTATGGGAGTGCCACCTTAGCTTTCGTGGCTCTTCCTATTTTATTGTCAAAAAATCAAAATATTATGAAAGAAGAGGTAAAAAGAATGAAGTATTTGAAAGGAAAATTTAAGCGATTGATCGCTGGGGCATTAAGCCTTTTGATGTTGATTGGTGCGGTTCCAACAACTGCATTTGCGGCAGATAATACGATTTCCATGAGTTTTGGGCCTGCTTATCAGTCCGATGGAACGTTGATCTGTTATCAGGATTCCTTCACTTCCCCAAATGGTCTGACAGATGGAAGTGCGGGAGGGACACAAAGAAGAGTTATCATTTATGGTGATGGAGAAGAAGCATTTTGTATTCAGCCAGGTGTACCACTTAATACCGGTGACCAGTTGACAGCAAATGCATCTGAAGCATGGAACGCTCTTAGCAGCGCACAGAAAGAAGCTGTCAAACTTGCGTTAGCATATGGAAAACCGGGAAACAGCAGTGAATTATCCGGTTCCGGGGATTCACAGTATATTGCAACACAGATGGTAGTATGGGAGTTTGTCAATGGCTGGAGAAGTACAAAGACTTATGAGAGAACCAATGACAGTGTTTATAATGCTCTCTGCAAAGGTGGTGCCAATGCAGAAGTAGCAAAGGTGTATAAGCAGATCATTTCTGGTATCCAGAAACATGATGTGACACCGAGTTTTGCAAATGGAAAGACTTATGATATGGATTTTGCTGATGGCCAGTACACACTGACATTAAAAGATTCCAATAAAGTGCTTTCTGATTACAAGATCACTTGTTCCAATGAGAATATCAAAATTGTAAAAGATGGGAACAGTGTAAAACTGGTTTCTAATGTAGTGATTGATAAAGATGTAAAAGTAACACTTACAAAATCATCTAAGATTTCTGCCAGTGCAAAACTGGTGGCATATGGCAGTTCTACCAGACAGGATACCGTAATCGGTGTGGAAAGACCGGATGATGTGGTTGCAACCTTTAAGGTATCTACTCCGGCAGGTACGATGGAACTTGTGAAAACAAGTGAAGATGGTGTAGTGGAAGGTATCCAGATGATCATTTCCGGCAACGGTATCAATGAGACTGTTACTACTGGAAAGGATGGAAAGATTACAGCACCTGGTCTTTATCCTGGGACTTACACCGTAACCGAAAAAGTGGCAGATTATTATGAACCACAGAAAGAACAGAAAGTAACGATCAAAGCAGGAGAAACTTCTACTGTGAAATTTTCCAACATCTTGAAACGTGGTGATCTGACTGTTTCCAAAACATCCGAAGACGGATTCAATGCAGATATGAAGTTCCGTTTATATGGAACAAGTGCTTCCGGCATTGAAGTGGATGAGATTGTAAGAACTGATGAAAATGGTGTGGCAACATTTAAGAATATCCTGATCGCCAGTGAAAAAGGATATACTCTTGAAGAAGTGGACACAGCGGTAAGATATGTAATTCCAGATGATCAGAATGTAAAAGTATTCTGGAATGAAGTAACCAATACTTCTGTGCAGAATATTTTGAAGAAGTTCAATGTAACTGTAAAGAAATACGATGCAGAAATGACAGTTTCTCAGGGTGATGCAACATTGGCAGGTGCTGTCTATGGTCTTTACAAGGATGGCGAACTTGTGGAGAGCATGACTACCGATGAAAGCGGAAGTTTTACAACAGGCTATCATGTATGTGGTGATGACTGGACTATCCGTGAGATCACACCATCCGAAGGGTATCTGTTAGATGAAACGGTATATCCGGTAGGTGCAGAAGCAAAGAATTATTCCGTAGAATTTAACTCAGCTCCGGTTGTAGAATCTCCGGAACAGGTCATCAAAGGACAGATTTCCATTATCAAACATACGGATGATGGTTCTACACAGATCGAGACACCAGAAGTAGGTGCAGAATTTGAAGTATATCTGACAGCTTCCGGCTCTTATGCAGATGCAAAAGACACAGAGCGAGATGTGCTTGTTTGTGATGAAAATGGATATGCCATTTCCAAAGAACTTCCTTACGGACTTTATACTGTTCATCAGACAAAAGGTGCGGAAGAAACAGAATTCATGAAAGACTTTACCGTATTCGTAAGCCAGGAAGGTCAGACTTATAAGTATCTCATCAACAATGCTCCGTACTCTGCTTATATCAAAGTGGTAAAAGCAGATAAAGAAACAGGTGCAACGATTCCACTTACAGGTGCAGGATTTGAGATCTACAATGCATCCGGCGAAAAAATTTCCATGAGCTACACTTATCCGACACTTACTACAATTGATATGTTTTATGTGGGTGCAGACGGATATCTGATCACACCGCAGGTATTACCGGCAGGTGATTATACTTTAGTGGAAGTGCAGGCTCCTTATGGCTATGTACTCGACAGTACACCAATTCCATTTACCGTAACAATGGCTGAAAATGAAGAGGTGGACGGTATCAATGTGATCATAGTGACTGCTTATGATATGGCACAGAAAGGTAGGATCACAGTCAGCAAGACTGGTGAAGTATTCTCTTCTGTAACGGTATCTGGTGATGAAGCCATGAACAAACAGGGAGAGATGGAACTGATCAATTGTGTATATCAGCCTGTTTACTCCGAACAAGGACTTGAAGGTGCAACTTATCAGGTGATTGCTGCTGAAGATATCGTAACAGGAGATGGAACACTCCGTTATGAAAAGGGAACGGTTGTAGATGAGATCACAACAGGCGAAGATGGCACAGCCACATCCAAAGAATTATATCTTGGTAAATATGATGTGGTAGAAGTGAAAGCACCAGTGGGATTTGTATTAAATGCAACTCCATCCAATGTAGAACTTGTCTATGCAGGACAGGAAGTAAGAGTAACAGATGCAGCGACAGCATTTTGTAACGACAGACAGAAGATTGAGATCAGTGCATTAAAGGCAATGGAGCAGGATGAAACCTTTGGCATCGGCATGAATGGCGAGATTACAGCAGTGTCTTTCGGTCTTTATGCAAAAGAAGAAATCATTGCTGCTGATGGAACTAAGATTCCGGCAGATGGTCTGATCGAGATTGCTTTCTGTGATGCAGAAGGAAACGTAAGATTCCAGTCCGATGTTCCATTTGGCAGATACTATGTAACAGAAGTTTCTACAGACCCTCATTATATGTTAAATGGCAGAGTTTACTCTTTTGAGTTTGTTTATACAGGTCAGGAAGTAGGAACAGTAACAGCAACATTAAATGAGGGAAAAGCCATTGAAAATGAACTGATCCGAGGAACCATCGAGGGAACAAAAGTAGATGGAGAGGATAAAGGACTTGCAGGTGCAACCTTTGGACTGTTCAATGAATGGGAACAGGAATATACCAAAGAAAATGCTTATCTGACTGTGGCATCGGATGAAAATGGTGCGTTTAAATTTGAAAATGTTCCATTTGGCGATTATGTAGTTGTGGAACTGGAAGCACCGGAGGGATATGTGAAGTCTGATGCAAGACATTTTGTATCCGTAACATATGACACTCAGGTGATCGGTATCAAGGCTATCAACTATCTTATCGTGGGAAGTATCCAGCTTACAAAAGTGGATGCAGAATATCCGGACAACAAGCTGGCAGGTGCCGTATTTGAAGTATTTGCAGATACAGACAAAGATGGTGCATTTGACGTAGAAAAGGATGAATGCCTTGGAACACTTACCGAAATCAATGAGGGTATCTATGAAATGGCAGGACTTCTCTATGGCAACTATTTTGTGAAAGAAAAAGCTGCTCCGGAAGGATTCCTGTTGGATGAGATTGTATATCCAGTATCTATCGTAAATGACAAAGAGGTTGTAATGGTGGAAAATGAAGCCGGTGTTGGTTTCATGGACCAGCCGATCAAGGGCAAAGTCACTATCTTTAAGACAGATGATGAATCTGGAGATAAGTTAGTTGGCGCAGGCTTCCGTATCTTTGATGCAGATGGGAATGTGGTAACGGAAGGTTACACAGGAGAGGATGGAACGGTATCTTTTGAACTTCGCTATGGAAACTATACGGTTGCTGAGTTTGAAGCACCGGAGGGATATGTTCTGGATGAAGCACCATATGCGTTTGAAGTGACAGAACACGGTCAGGAGATTTCCATTGATATGGCAAATACGAAGATCAAAGGAAAGATTGTGATTTCTAAGGTGGACGCAGATACAGAAGAACTTCTTCCAGATGCAGGATTTAGAATCTATGATGTAAATGGAGAAGTGATCCGTGAAGGTCGTACGGATAAGAATGGTAATGTGGAATTTGATTTAGAGTTCGGTACTTACTATTATCAGGAATTCGATGCACCGGAAGGGTACGAAGTAAATGATGAGAAGTATGAGTTTACCATCACAGAAGATGGACAGGTCGTATCTGTGATCATGACAAATAAGGCAATCCCGGAAGAAACACCAGAGGAACCGGACGAACCAAAAGAAGATACCCCAACAGAAACACCTAAGACACCAACATCTACAGAAGGTCCTAAGACCGGAGACGATGCAGAGGTTGCCTTATGGGCAATCCTTGCAGGAGTAGCTGCGGTTGCGGGAATCGGCTTAACAGCTGTATCCGTAGCCAGCAAGAAACGTAAAAAGGGAAAATAAAATGAAAGCATCTATTTTTAGATGGGCGACAATTATCTTAGCGATCATCAGCTTTGGAATTGCCGCCTTTTTTGTTGGAAGGATCTACTACACCGAAAAAGAATATGCCGAAGGGGATGCGGTTTATGAAGACATCCTGGCAGATGTGGTCATTTTTGAAGAAGAGGCTCTGGGCGAAAGCTCAGAGCCGGCTTCTGAAACAGGAGAACAGGAAAGAGAAACAGAAGAATCTGTTCAAGAAGAGGGATCTCTTGTACCGATAATTGATTTTGCTTCTTTGAAAGCAATCAATGAGGACGTGGTAGGCTGGCTGTTTCTTCCGGATACAGTTATCAATTATCCTGTCGTGCAGGGAGAAGACAACAGCTATTATCTGAAACGATTGGTAGACGGAAGCTACAATGCCAATGGCAGTCTGTTTGTGGACTATCAGAACGAAATGGACTTTTCAGATGATAATACATTGATCTATGGTCATCACATGGATAGTGGAAAGATGTTTGCAAGTCTTGTGAAATATAAAGATCAGGAGTTTTATGATGCACATCCGGTAGCCTATTTCCTGACGGAAGAGAAAAGCTATAAGATAGAAATCTTTTCCGGCTATGTGACAACACCTGATTCCGACAGTTATCTTCTGACAGCAGGTTCCAGAGAACAGACGATTGCGTGGATGAAAGAGATGTTCCATAACTCTGATTTTTTTGCGGATGTGACTATCAGACCAGAAGACCACATCGTGACTTTTTCAACGTGTGATTATGAATTTCATGATGCCAGGTACGTGGTTCATGGAAAACTGACAGCTCTGGAAGAGGGTGAGTAATGGAGAGAGATATTTTTGAAGATTTCAGAGAACTTGTCGGGTGTGATTTTATATCGGATCTGCCATATAGAAAAGAAGCAGTATTGGATGCAATGGAGAGGGTACGTTTTTCCGATTATCCACCTGAAAAGGTAACTGAATTTTTAAATTATGTATTTTGACGAGAGGAGGAAGGTTTTATAACACAGGGAGAATTTAATTTGGTGTTTGAGAAGCAGGTCGTAAGATGTGCAGAAACACTACAAAGAAAAACAAAGGAATATACCGGAGATAATCCAGACAGACTAAGCGCTTTTAAAGTGGCAGCTGCAATGCAGGGGTGTAGCCAGGAGAGAGCGCTTGCTGGTATGATGGCAAAGCATATCGTATCACTTTATGATATGTGCTATGCTGATAATCAGATATTTGACATGGCGGTCTGGGATGAGAAGATTACGGATACTCTTAACTATCTGTTCCTTTTGAAAGGTATTGTAGAGGAGGGGCAGAAGCATGGATAAGATTGAAGTGAAGATTTTAAACTGTTCTGCGGTAACAGAAGCAGAAAAGAATATGGTGTTTGCAGCCAGATTGACACAAAGGGGACACAGTATTCATTCAATGGATGATCTGATGGATCTTTATGATAAATCATTCAGTGAAGAGACTCTGAAAAATATAGGCCATTTGCCACATCCGACAGTGCAGAAGTTTTCTTTGATCACAGTTGCGATTGTGGGAGCAAGTCGAAGATTCCTGGCACAGATCACAAGACATCAGAATGAAGTGAAATTTATGAGTGCATCTTTGCAGTATAGTAATTACTCAGGCAAAGCAGATTTTGCGGTTCCATATGAGATCATGACAGCAGAAGAAAATATACAGGAATTGTATATGGAAAGCTGCCAGTCAGATATGGACTGTTATGAGAGATTGTGTCAGATGGGAATCGGGCACGATGCGGCAGGCTATGCAACCCCACAGGGACTTAGGAATGTACTTATTATCAGCGCAACACCTTATCAGTGGAAGCACATGATCGGACAGAGATCTTGCAGGAGAAATACAGACGAGATGCGTATCGTTATGCTGAAAATCTGGCATGAACTCTATGAGTTGAGTCCGGTATTATTTGCACCGGAAGTGACCGGCCCATTCTGCCAAAGAGGAAAATGTGAAGAAGGGAAGATGACATGTGGAAAGCCAATGGGAAAAATTATGAAACCAGTGGATATTTTACAGGCAGATTATCCGGCACTTATGGAAGGAGGATGCCATGAAGATTAAACTGATTGATTTTGGCTTGAAGGATGGTCATCATCCTTTTAGACCACATGGCAATGATGCCGGAGCAGATGTGTACATGCCGTATGACTGCACTTTAAAACCAGGGGAGATTGCTAAAATTCCATTGGGATTTGGTATTGAAGTACCGGATGGATTCGCTGGATATGTATTTCCGAGAAGCAGCATGGCAGTAAAAGGGCTGGTGTGTGAACTTCCACCTGTGGATTCTGGATATCGTGGAGAAATCCATGCGATTATCAGTAATGTAAGCAACAAAGAGCAGACCATTAAGAAAGATACCAGAGTGGGACAGCTCGTGATTACACCGGTTGTGATCGCTGATTTTGTTGAAGATAAGGGCAAAGAAAGAGGAACAGGAGCCTTTGGAAGTACCGGAGAGTAAGGAAACATAAGGGCAGTTTAAAAAGATTGCCCTTCATGAAATGTTTAGTTGTATGAGTTCTGATTGGTGGTATAATTGAGTTGCTGGGACAGATGTTCCCAAAATAATGAAATATACACCTACGGAGGGATTCGATATGAGTAAAAAATTAGTAACATATTTTTCAGCAACAGGTACAACAGCACACGTAGCAGAGACACTTGCGGATGCAATCGGAGCGGATCTTTATGAGATCAAACCAGAAGTTCCATATACAAGGGCTGATCTGGATTGGATGGATAAAAAATCGAGAAGCACTATTGAAATGAATGATAAGGCATTTCGACCGGCGATTGTAAAAAAGGATGTAGATATAGAAGCCTATGATGTTGTCTTTGTTGGATTTCCAATTTGGTGGTATGTGGCACCAACCATTATTAACACATTCCTTGAAAGCTATGATTTCTCTGGCAAGAAGATTGTGTTGTTTGCAACATCCGGCGGAAGTGGATTTGGAAAGACAGTGGAAGAACTGAAATGCAGCGTAGCTGATTCGGTAGAGATTATTGAAGGAAAACTTCTGAATGGAAAACAGACTTACCAGAGCATTACAGAGTGGACAGATACGCTGAACCTGTAGGAAAGTGAAAATTTGAATTTGTGGGGGGTGCAGTATATGGTTGAAATACCGTTTCTGTCCTTAGAATTTATTTTTGCATCAATCTGGCTGGTAATAAGGTCTGTTGTATGGACTAAACAAAAACACATAGATTGGAAGCGAGAAGCGGTCTTGCTTCTAATGTATATCAATTTGGCTGTTATTATCCGATTTACATTTTTCCCTATGTCCAAAGTAGATGGACGAGTTCAGCCGCTTATATTTGATATTGCAACCGCATTTCCGTTCAGAGTCAATCTGTTTCCGCTGGTAAATCTATTTGACTATGATAGTAAGCGAGACCTTTTATTAAATGTAATTGGAAATGTTGCGATGTTTATTCCGAGTGGAATCATTTTGCCGATTATTTATAAGCGACTTGATACATTTGTAAAGGTGCTTTTAGCTGGTGGTGGTATCTCGCTTTGCATTGAAATTATCCAATTACCGTTTAGCGTGAGAGCAACCGATATAGATGATTTAATCTTGAATACCGTCGGCGTAATCGTAGGGTATGGGATTTACGCATTGATACGATACATAAGAAGAATAAAGAAATAAATTTCAGTAAGCCGGCGTGTTTAACTGAGATACAAATTGATTTTTGAGGTGATAAGCAAAATGAGTAAATATAATTCTTTATGGGAATATGTGCAGAGTAACGGAAACCAATCTTTTAAGATGACATTTGAAGAAATACGGGATATTGCAGGAATACCAATAGACCACTCTTTTCTGAAATACAAAAAAGAATTAATCGATTACGGTTACGAGGTCGGAAAAATATCTATGAAGGAGCAGACAATCATTTTTAATAAAATTGGCTAACACTTTTCGGTTTCTGGTGAGTCTGAAAGCACGCAAGAATTTCAGTTTGGTGGAGTGTCAAATTCCAATTTATCTAATTGACAGTATGATACAAAAAAGAAACCTGCCCACTTTTTTTTTAATGATGTTGTGGTATGATAGAGAAGAAGGTAATACATAGACAAAGGTGGAAGGAGAGGGGTTATGAAATGTAAAATTTTATTAGTTGGTTATGGATGGCGTTCTCAGATTTATCGCCGTGCGATAGCAAATCTTTCAAATGAATTTGAACTCTGCGGCGTTCTGATGCGTTCTGAACAGAGAGCACTGGAAATAGAAAAGGAAATTGGAATTCGTGCAACAGATGATTTTGATACAGCACTGAGCTGGGATCCTGATTTTGTGATTCTTTGCGTATCCAAAGTAGCTACAAAAGAATGGCTGATTCGTTTTATGAAACATCAGATCCCGGTTCTTTGTGAAACGCCACCAGCCGGTTCCGTGGAAGAGCTGAATGAAATATGGAAAGAAAATATACGTTTGAAGGGAAAAGTGCAGATTGCAGAGCAGTATTTCCTGCAGCCGTATTATCGCGCCTTACAAAATATTGTTCATTCGGGAATTTTAGGGGAAATTCTGACTGTAAATATGTCTGCAATTCATGGATATCATGCCATGAGTATTTTCCGTAAACTTCTTGGAATCGGTTTTGAAAATTGCACAATTACCGGCAACCGTTATGAACTTCCGGTTACAATTACAAGAAATCGTGCGGGCTGGCATGAAACTGGTGAAGTGATTCCTACGATACGTGATCGTGCGGACATAGTGTTTGATAATGGGAAAATTGCTTTTTTTGATTTTGATAAACAACATTATTTTTCACCAATTCGAAGCAGACGATGGAATGTACAGGGGATACGAGGAGAAATTCAAAACGATATGGTATGTTATCTGAACGAAAGGAACCAGCCGATTACAGAGAGAATGTACCGTGAAGATGATGGTATCAACAATATCGATGGATGGAGTCATAGATTTATTAGTTTTCGGGGAGAACGAATTTATGAAAATCCATTTCCGGGACTTCGAATCAATGATGATGAGATTGCTGTGACGGATTTGCTTGTTGGAATGAAGCATTATTTAGAAACAGGTGAAGATATCTATTCTTTACAAAATGGTCTTCAGGATGCATATCTGGATCTTATGCGTGAAGAGGCAATCACTTCGGGAAAAAGCATTCGTACGACGAATCAAAGCTGGATCTGTGAAGTGACAGAAAAGGACAGAGAACAATGAATGCAGAAGACGCATTAGTTATTAGGATGTACTTTAAGGAGCTGTTGACTTTTCAACGGTTCCTTTAAATTGTGGAAAGGTTTCTTTTTTCTTTCCCTTTAACTTAATGACATTGACTGAAATAGTTCCTCGTTTCGTTCATTTTTCGTTAACAAATTCCACCCAAAATAGAAAAGCGATGCGTAGGAAACTTTCAGGTTTCACCAGAGATTACTTGCATTTTCTTCCCAATTTTCTCTCCGATATGTTATACTATCGTGGGTTGGGAATAAAAGAAATATTGGAGGCAACAAACATGAATGAAGAAACTGTAAAAATTGAAGAAACAGTAGTAGAAGCTACTGAGGAAGTGATCGAAGCAGTAGAAGAAAAAGAAGCTGCTATCGAAATAGAACCATTATTTGAGGAATATGTAGATTTTGAAACATTCAGCAAATCTGATTTTCGTGTAGTAAAGGTTAAAGAATGTTCCGCAGTAAAGAAGAGCAAAAAACTCTTACACTTTGTTCTTGATGATGGAACAGGAACAGACCGTATCATCCTTTCAGGAATCCACGCTTTCTATGAACCGGAAGAATTAGTAGGAAAGACACTTCTTGCTATTACAAATCTTCCACCTAGAAAAATGATGGGGATTGATTCTTGCGGTATGCTTATGTCAGCAGTTCACAACGTTGCTGGCGAAGAAAGGTTGAATCTCATCATGCTTGATGATGCGATTCCAGCAGGAGCAAAATTATATTAATCAGAATGATTACAACAAAATATTATAAACAGGATTGCCACTATGGAGTGTAAAAACTTTGTAGTGGCTATTTTTGTGCAAAAAAATGGAGGTAAATGAATGAGTAAATTAGTGATTGCAGAAAAGCCGAGCGTTGGAATGGCTTTGGCGAAGGTCCTGGGAGCTTATCAGCGACAGGATGGCTATATGGAAGGAAGCGGATATCTGGTTTCCTGGTGTGTTGGCCATTTGGTTGGATTATCTCAGCCGGATGCCTACGATGAAAAGTATAGGAAATGGAGAAGAGAGTGTCTTCCGATCATTCCAGAACAATGGAGATGGGAAGTAGCTTCGGATAAGAAAGCACAGTTCAAGATTTTGAAAGAATTGATGTTTCGTTCGGATGTGGACGAAATCATCTGTGCGACTGATGTAGGACGGATTTTGCGGACATTCAAAATAAAAAAGAATGTGGAGGTAACAGACAATGGCAAAATCATTATTTG